>Ga0307515_10001190_pt1 | contig 59571 bp, 58 predicted proteins | sample 17_EM_MG_FD_194513 | JGI IMG/M metagenome (GOLD analysis project Ga0307515, IMG submission 194513) | Populus trichocarpa ectomycorrhiza microbial communities from riparian zone in the Pacific Northwest, United States - 17_EM | ecosystem: Host-associated > Plants > Roots > Unclassified | place... | reverse complement strand
AATTCAAACTGAATACATGACTGTGATTGGAGGTGCTCCCAGACATGTCGCCGGCGCTCCCAGGTGCTCCCAGGCTTGTCGTCGGCGCTCCAAGTTACTCTGAAGGCCGGCAGGAATGCCCTCCTATGGTCTGATACTCTCCTGAAAAACTGCTTCAGCATCACTGCAGCCCCTGCGAAGAGTGTAACACACGTGTCGTTCTGATGATGCGTATACGTCACCTCAAAGTAAAGGAGGTACATATGCAACGCGACCCGTCGCCTGGGCGACGGGCAACGTGTAATTCTCCGTCAGAGCGTACGAGGTTCCGTCAGAGCCATCAGAGCCGTCCGGAACACCAGGGTGTTTCAGACGGAAATTAGGGTCGTTGCTCATGTGCTAGGCGTGTTGGAAGCCGTGTTGGCTGGTTGCACAGTTGGGACGACCTGAGAACTACTCTCCTTGCACCGAGATGCACCAGGTCTGAGCGGTCAAAGTGGTATGTAATGCAAAATCATCGCCCGGCGTTGTAAACTGTCCTGACCGCGAGAACCAAATCTCTTCTCGAGGCATGTCGTTCATGAGGTGCCTGGTCGTTGCACAAAATGATGGCTGGGCCTTTTTGAGTTCATTAACCAACAAAACTCAGGATATGAATCAAAAGGATCATATTTTACAGGTTGAACCAAGAAATCGTCGGAACTCGAGTATATATATCCCTTCTTCCCACCCACACCTCCATTCTCTGTTCCTCCCGTATTATACACTCCGCCAGCATCCTGAACTATCTTGACATCATGTGACTTGCCCAAAACAACGCCTCTTGTTCCAAAACACACCCAATAACCTCCACAACTTTGTACTTTCCCTCTGGCCTTCCTTCCGCCACATGCAACTGTATCATAATGCTAATGCTTCGGATGTAGATTCATTTTCAACTCACAGCGATGGGACCAAAGGGCAGCCATAAAGGAAAGGGGAAGGCTAGGGCAAAGCGGCCGACATCAATTAGAAATAGACGCCTGTCGTTGGATTGGGACCATATAGTGGGATTTATCTTGGAACACATCCATGGCCTCATACGGATATACAATGTTTGTGGTGTCAAGGACGAGAGGGCATGGTACCTGTTTTATGATATAATCATTCTTGATCCAGTCACGACTCGCCCCTTTTCACAATTCCAGCTGATGTGGCCACACCGCAAGAGCAGGAGATCACCCTTTCTGCAGTGGTGGGCAGCCTTCCGCTCATATATAGGGCAAATTTTGGACAAAACCCACGACCAAATGAACAATTGGAGGTGGGACAACCCCCAAGCCTTCGGGGATCAGGTTATTCGCTGCAATCCGCAGACAACCGGCTCATGGAAGGTTAAATGCACCGCCGAGCGTTACTCTTAGTACAGTAGCGATGATCTCAGGGCCAAGATTGAGGCGCCAAGCTGCCGGCAGTACAAGCGAGGCGACTTCATGGCCATTGGACCACTGAAATGGGATGAGATAATTGACGAGGATGATGATGATAAGAACTAGGCGGATCCTGGAGCGCTGAGCGGTGGAACGAGCTGTCCTCGCGATGGCAATGACAATGATGACGGCGAGGGTGAGGAGGACACGGAGGGCGGCCAGAAAGGAACCGGGAAAAGGATGGGAGCGAAGGATGGGAAGGGGAAACGGAAGGGGCCTGAGGACTGGAAGCGGAAGGACAAGGCAACGGAGGAGGGGAAGGGGAAGGAGAACGGGACCGGGAACTGGAACGGGAAAGGGAAAGGCATGGTTAAACACACGGTGGGGGATGAAGCTCGAGGAGCGGTGGAAACGCTGCAGAGAGCATGGGGAATGGAACACGGAGGGCTAACTAGAGCGGGTATATTTAGAGCCAGAAGCATCGCCCACCCTGTCAATATGTTCAGATGATGATACCGATTCTACCGAGGGGTCGGATGGAGAATACGACTGAGAACATGATTCTGATATGGATCTGCGCATAGAGGATGATTTGGACGCACCACACAGCGTTGGTTTAGACAGCGACGTGGATATGGAAAGGGATGGTGACAATGAAGATGAGGAAGATGAAGCGGAGGAAGATGAGGAGGAAGAGGATGATGATAAGGATGAGGTTGAGGATGATGGCAAAGAACCTCAGACAATTGGCCAGGGAGAGATGGTAAATACTTCAACTGACGATGTAGATACCATGGTGGACGATCAGCCAAGCGTGCTACCTTAGCAAGGCCATGGGATGAGTGAGCATACCCCACAGCCACAACCTCCAGCTTCTGCCCCACGGCCACACACCCTGGAGCCTCGCCCACAACCACAAACTCCGGTGACTCATCCCATCAGTGGGCTGGAGTTTTTGGGGCTTGTGATTCCGCAAAAACCTCGCCAAGCAGCGCCAACTCTGCGAGAAGCTAAGTCAGCCAGGAAACACCTCGGATGTCAATGTGGATAAGTAGCTACTCGGCGAATCGGGAGGTGGTGACAGTCTCCCTGATGTCCCTCTCCCTGAGGCGTGCCCAGATGTCTTGGTAGGCGAGGCGTAATCCAGTCCTCGCGTGGCGGAGGAGGCATGCGTTCTGGTCATGGTCGGGTTCTAGTCTTCTGAGTTTCCTTTACTGTAATCTGTTCATGTCAGGGAATGATTAAGGCACGCGTGGAGGTGTTCTATTTTCTTGGGGTATTTTGTGTTTGGGCTCGTCTGGGTTAGGGGTTGTGGGCGTGGTTGTTTCCTTTGTTCTAATATATTTATGTCAGGCATTGATTATTAAATGCATCGCGAGGTTGTTGGATCGCTCAGGGGTCAATTTTCATTCTATTCATAGTATTATAGGACATCCCGTATGCAGTGTTTATGCAACTCCTGGCATATAAGGAACCTCCTTGTGATGGTGTTGAGGCTCCATAAATCTCTCAAGTTAGCTGAGCTTATACCCACACCAGACTGCTCAGGCCCAGCACCAGCTTCTATCCCTTTCTGCAGTGAATACTTCACTCCTCGCGTGTTGTCGACAATGCCAGCGAAGAGCCCTTTCTGTTGCCCTGATTTGTAATGCCGAAAGTAGGTCACCTTACACAGCTGGCGACTTAAATAAATCAAATTACACCATCCTCAACACCTTCATGTAGCAATCCAGAAGAATCTGACTATTTGCAGCGCGCCCCAATGCGTTCAACCCACTCAGCGTCATGAATTCAACGCTAACAAAGATTCAGTCAAAGACTTGGACTCATTTCCCTACCTCGAAGACCTTGCAATACATCGCAGACTCAGAGTCTCAACCACCGCCGCCGCCTCCACCGCGGACGGAAACATTTCCTGGCGCCCGTGCTCTTCTGAGCGATTACACTGCTGAGCCCTGCGACCGCAACACTCAGGGTAACGTTGAGATGAACCTACAAAACAATCCCTACTACCCGTTTGCCACGCGTGAAGAGTACAAATACATCCAGTGTGGGATCAAGAAGAAGGGCATGAAGATGTACTATGACAATGTGCTGAAGGAAGAAAACACCACTCTGCGTTTCCCAAGGTTCAAAAACGGGGATGGCGTCCAGAAGCTTGTGGCTAGCATGCCTGATGATCGGGCTCTCAGGGAGTGGGAACGGCACACTGTCGAGGATATGAGGCGGAATGAAGATCACCAACGCCATATCAACTACTGGAGTCGAGACTTCATCAAAAGCATGAGATGGTTGATGCGGCAGCCAGCCTATGCCGAGCATCTTATTTACCCCCCTCAGTGTAGCTTTAGCTGCAATACACCACCGAAACGCCTCTATACTGAAATGTATACTGCGGACTGGTGGTGGGAGACACAGGTAGGGAGAGATATCCGAGGGTGATGACGTGCTAACCGACGTTAAGTCAACGCTCAGAGTGTGGGATTCACTGGTTCCATTGTTCTTGATGTCCAACGGAACACATGTCTCGAAGTTTGCTGGCGGCAACAAAGAATGGCCTGCATATATGATGATTGGCAATCTATCTTTGAAGATCCGCCAGATGCCCTCAATGCACAGCGTTGTAATGGTCACTCTCCTGCCGATTCCAATCAAGAACTACAATATTCCTCACAAGCGGTTGGGTGAGCAATGGCAAACAAACCGAGATGTGCTGAATGACGTACTCCAGCGGGTACTCCAGCCTCACACCATTAAACAAAATCCCAGCGCCAAGAGCGGGAATTACAACGTTCTCTGTTCAAATGGGAACTTCAGGCATTGCAAACCGGTTTTAGCAGCATGGCTTGGGGATTGCCCAGAGTATAGCGACCTACATCATCTCGAGCGGCATGTCTGAGTTTGATGCGAGTTTCCGAAGAACCAACTTGGGGATTATGTCCCTCCTGACAAGCAACACCCCTGTCGCGATCACAACATATATCGAACGCTCAGCGATGCCAACACCAAGTCAGCCGATGCAGAACTCTCGTCGTGCCATGCCCACCATGAATTCGATGTTTTTCGACCTATTCCCCGTATCACGAATGTCCTCCCGAAGCCCGACCTCCTTCATACAATGCACATTGCCATGCTTGACCACCTCCAGAAGTGGATTTTTCACTGTATCAAGATGCACGAACGGCTCGACAAGTACAATGCAATATGGTTATCAATGCCTGCTTACCACGACCTCGCACTAAAAACTAAGTCATATGAGAAAGTTTCTCAACAGAATGGGAAGGAGATGAAGGAAATGAGCCTGTACCTTCTTGGAGTTGTAACCCACTCTCTACGAGGAGGAAGCCCCGCTCAGAGTCCCATATTCAATCGCGCAATTGAGTGCACACGGGCGTTGTTAGAATTCTATATGTATGCTGGATATAAATCTCACCATGATGCAACATTGGGCTACGCGGAAGACGCCTTGCGTTGTTATCACACCCTGAAAGATGTTTTCTTACTCGGGCGAGCCGGTAAAATGGTGAAAGCAAAAGCCAATGCCGTCAGAACGGAACTCGTGAAGAAGCGAATTGTTGACGACGAGTATAATCCTGAAACTTGGACGCCGTCCAAGAAGCGGCCCAAAATGAACACCTGGCGGGATTATATCTGCCAGGAGATTGATGTTTCCAAGGAATTAGAGGCCAACTTCAACTTTCCGAAGATCCATTGGATGTCTCACTGGGTCTAACAGATTCGTCGATACGGAGCCTTGCAACAGTACTCTTCCAAGAGACATGAACAAGCGCATTAAATGAACCTCAAGGACGGTTGGAACGCCTCCAATCACAATCTCAACAACCTGCCGCAATTAATCACCTTTCAGAGCCGCATTCTCTTCATTGAAATCAGAAAGCTCATTCTCTAAGCCCTCACTCAGCGTAGGGAGAACAGCGTTGCCACCCCCAAAGTCCTCCCTTCCAGTGCTAATCTGGCTGCCCCCCGGAGCTCCCAGTCATATGCAAAGCTTGAATTCATGGGACCCCAAAACCGCCGTGATGGAAAGCATCCTGACGCTATGATCAAAGACTTCAGAGCATTACTCAACAATATGCAAGACGCAACGCACTGCATGACAATATACAATCGGACACCGGAGTTTATCAAGCATACGTGTCATAACAAGATATATATATCGCATGAACAACTGCACGCAATGGAGCTCTGTATTTTCCATGGTATTAAGGTTCAAGCTGAGGGTTTAGAAGGTGAATGCATATCTCAGATTTGTCGATTCACGGGAAGTCAGAGCTGGCGCGGAGGGGACCGACAGAACGACTTGTTGTGGGTAAAGCAATGCCCAGGGAGGTGTTATGGTGCACTGAATGGTCGTCTCCCATGGCAACTGCAACTACTATTCAAAATCAAGCTCCTGAACGCTGATGGAGCTTACGTTGAGTACTGGTTACCCCTGGCGCTCACAACAACATCTGAAAACTCTAGTAACTTGGATCCCGTCTCGACATTTGTACCAGTGGGAAAAGCACCGGTACCCGTTGCTTTGCAAGTTTTCAGCATGGGTAACATCATCGGCTGTGCGCATGTAGTTCCAGAGATAGCTACTAGTAGTATGACAGAAGACGGACAGAACAAGCGATGGATTGTCAATAGCCACATAGATCTGGCAACTTGGAATGATGTGTATAATTAGTAAAGAGAGAAGTGCATTTTGCGCGCAGGTAGAAGGAACGTGAGGCGAGGTTATCGCAGCATCACCCATCGCATTGCAATCCTGATGCAAGCGTGTACCCAATGAACCCATTCTGACGTATGGTCTCAGTTGGCCGCAACGCCAGAGTGTTCGTTTGAAATAGGAGACCGACAGAACGAGAAGAAACAGTGAATCCGCGAAGGGAGGGCGATATGCAACGCTACGCATCGTATTAGCACCCGGCGTGGAGTAAGCCGCCACCGGGATGTCTCTGACGGCTCTCACAGACCATGTCCACTTTGACGGAGCCATTCCGCCCGGACGGAAACGTTGTTTGCTGATGTCGGTCTGATAACTACTCGAAGATGCTCATGGACTTGTTGCATCGTTGCCTTGACATTATCGGCACCCACGCATTGTGGATGTCGCTGCTGTGTCGGTTCTCCCACGAACAACATCTGAGGATCCGTACAGTGAATCGCACAAAATGGAGTACACTTAGTTGTCTCCGACACTCCATTATTTGCAGCAAACTCTGTCAATGGAAGCCACTTAACCCAATCATCTTGCTGATGGTTTACAAACAGCCGAAGATACTGCTCCCTACTAGCGTTCATTCGTTCCATTTGTCCATCATTCAGTGGATGAACAGCTGTTGCCATTCTCCAATCAATCCCCAATCAACTGCACATCTGTTTCCAGAAAGCTGATGCAAACTGTGGGCCTCGATCTGAAACAATGGTGAGTGGGAGTCCATGAAGGCGTACAACTTCCCACAAGAACAACTCTGCCAACCCCAATGCGTCTATCGTCGTATGACACGGAATAACATGTGGCATTTCCGGGAGCTGATTTATCACCACCCAGATTGCATCAAACCCTTCGCACTCCGGTAATCCCATGACAAACTCCATCGAAATATTTTCCCATGGCTCATGTGGCACAGGCAATGGCCGCATGACCCCAAAGGTTGAATGTCTTGAGCTCCAGGACCGCTGACAATCATGGCAATTCTGAACTTACCGATCAACGTCCTTCCCCATTTCGTACCAGAAATATCCTCGATTTAGCAGGTCAAACGTCTTCGCACGTCCCGGATGTCCTGCTAACGGCGTATCATGGTGTCCCTGTATAATGCGTAGGTGCAACTCAGCATTATCTGGAACATATAAACTCCCCCTATACCTTACCCGTCCATGTTCCTCTGTACATTCTGCAACGGTAGCCTCCTGTAGCCCACTATTTGTTCGAATTGCTTCAAGTATCTTTCCTGGTAGTGGGTCAGTCTGATATGCCTTGCTCATGAGATTGGAAACAGAGGGATGGCCCCATGCGGGCGTGCTGTCCACCAACAAACGCAATTGTTCCGGTACATTCTGCGGCTTTAGAACCACCTGTTCCTTTTTTTCAACTGTCTCATCCTCCCCTTCGGGAAGGTCTCCCGGCATCCTTGTCGAAGCATCCACTTTACCATTCAATTGGCCTGGTTTATACACTATCTCATAGTCAAATCTAGTTAAAAATTCTGACCATCGGGCCTGTCTTCAATTAAGGAGCATCTTTGTCATACAATACTCATGGTTCTTATGGTCAGTTATCAATTTAAGAAAGTATGCAGCCCCTTCACACTCCGGTCTCCATTCCTCCAACGCATTAATACTGGCCATAAGCTCCTTATCGTATATATCGTAATTGCATTCGGCCGGTAAGTCTTTCTTTGAGTAATATGCTACTGGATGTAACACCCCATCATCAGCATACTGAGATAAAACTCCTGCAGATACATAATTGGAGGCATCTGTTTCAATAATCACCTCCCTATCATGATTGAAATGTCGGAGTACTGGAGATGTTATAAAGGCAGTTACCATCATTTCGAAAGCCAACTGTTGTTCCGCTTCCCACACAAATGGTTCATCTTTCGTAGTTAGCCTTGTCAGTGGCTCCGCTTTCGCAGAATACTTAGGGATAGATCTTCAGTAGTTATTGCAAAACCCAAGAAACGGTTGATCTTCGAAGAGATTATTCAGCCTGCCATTCTTTGTTCTCTTTTCTCAACTCCAAATCCTCATGGTCTCAACCTTATCCTCATCCATAGATATCCCATTTGTTGATATAATCAAACCCAAATATCGTATGGTTTCCTTATGAAACTCGCATTTTTCTGGCTTCAAATCTAAACCCATCTGCAAAGGTTGTTGCATAACCCACTCCACGTGTTCCACATGCGCTTCCTCGGAATCACTTTATATCAATATATTGTCCAAATACCCCGATGCACAATGATCCAAAGCATCCGTTATAGTATTATTGATGTATCCCTGCAATTCTGCAGGAGCATTTGTTGTCCCAAATGGCAAAACGAACGCTTCAAACAATCCATATGTTGTCCGGAAGGCTCACTTATGTTCATCTCCCTCCTTAACCCGTGAAAGAGTATCAGCCCCACGCACATCAGGTTTGGTATCAACTCTACCTTTTCGAAATAAATTCAGAGTTTCCCGTATTGAGGGGAGGGGGTATCAATTCTGAATAGTTTTCCCATCGATATCTCGGTAATCAATACACAACCGAAGTCCTCCGTCCAGCTTTGTTGCAAAGAGGACTGGTGCCGCAAAAGGAGAAGATGACTGACAAATGAATCCTTTTGACATATTCTCCTCCAACTATTCCTTAAGGGCTACCAACTCAGCCCTTGACATTGAATAAAGGGGGCCCCACGTTGGTGTCTCTCCTTCCTTTAGGCGTACTTCATCATCAATGCCTGGTTGATGTGGTGGGAGGCAGTCAGCTAGAACATTGTTGAACAGAGGAAGAAACTCATGATACCGTTTCGGAACAATCTCCTCCAGGGGTCGTTCCTTAAGATCATTTGCTTCAATAGCTATATTAACATCGTAAAGAGATGCCTTAGACACCTTAAGCTTCCCTTTCTCAACTTCCCGAAAGAACGAAGATCCATTAAGCATAACAATATTCCCTCGAAAAGACTGTTGAGGGCGTATCTGTGGTTCAAATATCCCACCAGGGGTGTAAACTGGCTCAGGAGGTTCCTCTGAAACTTCTTGCACCGTATCAGGTGCATCACGACAATGTGTCGTACAATATTGTGACGCAAAATTGACCGTATTAGATGCAAACCGTACAACAACATCATCTGATCATGACAAGGGAATTCCAAGGACAATCTGATAATGTCCCAGTTTCGTAACAATCACAGGTAACTGCTCCTTATGATGTTGGATCATCATTCCTACCTTAGCAATATGGGTAATATCCCCAGACTCAATTAGTCTCCCATCGATAACCTCGACATGCTGTTTCTCTTTTGACTCTTCACGTGGTATTTGATGATGGCGAGCAAAGCCTTGATCGATAAATGCTATGCCTGTAGCTCCGCCATCGATCAGTGGATGTGTGGGTATTTCTTGATTATTGACGGTCAATGTGCAGGTTATAACAAAATGTTTCCCCTCCATTGATCCTTCTAATACCTCCACCTTGCTAACTGAATGACACGAAATTCCAAAACATTTAAAAGCATTTAATACTAACCTTTCACCGTCAACTGAAGAGCCATCGTTCTTCAGTTGACCTCCTCTATGCCCGATTCCTCAGAACCTGTCCCGGTCCCTACTTCCTTGACTTCTCCTCCAGCCGCCTTAAACGTCTGAGCCTCCTTTCTTGCTGCACATTCCGCAGCCCTGTGGTTGCACCCACCTCAATATAGACACCTTCCATCAGTAAACCTCTCTGCCCTTTCTTCTGCGGAAATCCTCCTCCTGCCTGCACTGAGATTCATAGGTGCAGGTCTAGTATATCCAGCTGCTGTTCCAGCAGGAGCTCCTGCGGGATCCTTAGGAGGGGCCGGAGGTTTGGGGGTAGAGGCAAAACCTGTCCCTCGACCCTTATTCTGTGCCGCCTTTTCCACGCGTCGTTGTCGCATCTGATTTTCACGCTTTTGACAAACCGTCACAAATGCAGGAAGATCTTCTGGCATATCGCTATACGTAATGGAGTCCTTCATTTCTTCAGACAATCCCATTCGCAGAGCATTTCGTAAAACGAAACAGTTCCAATCCAGGTCTGCAGCGATAACTTGGAACTCAGCGTAATACTGAGAGAACTCAAGGTTCATTTGTTTCATCTCCCGCAGTTTTCGTTGGCTGTGGCTACTTGGTCGGGGTCCCCAAATGCTGCTGCCAGGAGTTATATGAAAGCTGGTTGGTCTTCCGGCCCTATCTCTCCGTCCTCCTGAACATGTGGCAAAATCTGGCCTATGGCTACTCCCCTCAGGCGGTTGAATGCGTACCGCATCTTCGACTGTTCGACGGGAAAGCTGGCAGGCTACTGTCATATGAACATCTGGAGTTGAGCAATCCAGCATCTCAGCTGAACCTGATCCGATCCTGAACAGTCCAGGGAGTTGGGAAACCTCTGTCCATAGTCTTTAGGTTGCTGGGGGGGAGTCGGGGCTACCAGGGCCACGAAGGATAGCGCATTGGCTAACTGCATCCTCAAAGCTCGGACTTCTGCTCCTGATGTTCTGGCGTCCCGTGTCATATCGTCCAGTTCTTGTCGGAGGTCCTCGTCCATTCCTACCGTTCTTGGAATCTTCCTGGCTTCTTCCATCTCCTGTCTCAACGTCTCGAGCTGTTGCTCGAATGTCAAATGGTCACAATCCGGAGGCAGGAATTGATGTGTCCGGACGTCCATCAATCTGCTTCTGTAATGCGAGTATCTGTGCCGGGTGATCGCACACCCTGTGTACCACGGCCGCGGGTTCGGTATATTGTGCCACTCTCCTTAGCACCTCCTGTGCTTCCTCCAGCACGGCCTGTCTCTCCGCGAAGTTGACCTCAATCAGGCTTCTGGTCAGCATTGCTCATATGATGACCGGGTTGTCCACGGACACCAGAGCCACCTGATCATGCTGTTCTGATCCTGACATTGCAACGAATCAAGCACATCTACCAGTGCCAATTGTATGCATCGATTTCGGAGGGAGTCAGAGTCGGAGGTTCAATAACAATCAGAGGCAGTTGCGCAGACTTTGCCGTTGCTGCTGCTGCTGGTGCGTGTCCTTCTGTCGAATGCGTTCCTAAACAGTTATGTCCTTCGCACTCACAAGGATCCTGCGGATGGCAGTTGAATCAAGCGTGAGCTCCCCAGAACTGAGTCCAACTATTTCCAGATACGGAATTGTCACGTTCCAAGTCTCCTCCGTACGCAGCGGCTGCTGTCCAATAAATAATCCATGGGGAAGGAACGTCTGACTGTTCCCAAAAGTAAGCAGGTAAGATGAGGTCGCCTACATCCGTATTCCATAATCCTTCGATACTCTCGAAGGCGTTCAAAGGTTCGGCTTCGCACAACGAACAATAAGTTCCTGCAAGATCAGATCAGTTCGTTCAGGAAGTCCAGTTACTGTGGTACTCTCGCACTGCAATATGCAGAGCGATGTCGGTACTGACAGATATCAAATCCGGTAAGTCGTGGTAGCTCGTCAACCCAATCATCGCAAATGTGAAACCACCGATAATTTGGTCCATGATATACCAAACATGTAATAGAACAAGGCTCGTTACAGTACTTAAAACCGTTCGAAGGGTGTAGGCACATGGGATGCCATTCGATCGTAGCTACACAGATAGCGAATCGAAATATAACTGTTGGTAACTTCACAGCAGTACCAAGCAAGATCAAAACAAGGAGTCAAACATTGTTGACAGTACATTCAATATCAGGTAAGTTGTAGAGGACTCGTTCTAGTGTAACGGGCTGGATCGGAGGTAGGTGATATTGGTAACAGTAATGTGATATTGTAATCAGGATCAAACGCTTCGAGGTTCGAATCAAGGGAATCAAGACAGGAAAAGAATCAAGGTTGGGTCAAAGTCGTGCTTGCTTTGCTATACAAGAGAACGAGTAAAGAGTGAAGAAAAGGAAATCCTCCAACACCAATCAACCTGTCTTTATATACACTTTGTCTGCGACCCTCAAATCATTCCCCATCCTCCGATGTACCATCCGAATATCCAACCATGATCTTACACACCACCAACACAACTCTTATCAATACAACCACGCCACATCGTCCGACGTCGCAACACCTCAACCCACTTCTTTATCATAACAAATCATACTACCACCTGTCCACAACACCCACACGCCGTTCCCGCGTCTCTTGACGTCTCCACCTTTCCGTAACACAGATTTCTTCCCCCTCTCACAAACTATTCCTATACACTCATCGACCCCTCACTCGTAACCCGAATCATGACAGCTGTGGCCCTTATTTTCCCTTTACATCGCTTTGACTGTTTTTGTACGTCAAATGGCCCAAGCACACTTAGTGGTGGCTCTGTAGATGAGACAAGTCGTTGCTGTCCTGGAGAATGTGGCGGGACGATCCCATACATATTTGCCAATAAAGTCTGCCATATCCTTGGGTATGGATGCTTGCGCTCAAGTGCCACATGGATTACCGAAACTGCACGACCAAAAGTCCTTAACTCTCTGTTGACGCTCATCTACCAGATTGAGTAAGGAGCATTGAGCTTTCTCGTTTAACTATAAAAGCGGCCAATACTTCATTTATGACTTTGTACAACCTGTCGCCCCCCAGTTTACCCCAAATACACTACTAACAATCGTTGATGCTCCGTTGACACTCATTTCCAGGATGTGGTAGGGCCCGTGTCTCTGTTCATTTTCATCATCAAGGCGGCCAATACATCCAAAACAATCAGTGAGGTACCAATGTCAATATTCTGCGATTAACAGTAGCACATCTGCATGCAACGACCGATAGTGAAACTAGAAAATCAAAACCGGAGATTGGAACCGACGGGTCTAGCCTCACCTGGCCAAACCTGCGGTTCGACTGCTATTGGTCCGGGTTTGGTCTGCCAAGGTGCAGTGGGTCAAATTTTTGGTCGGGTCTGGAACCGAACCGACCCGTGTTTCGGGTTGTACCCTGGACCGCCTGCAGGTTACTGGTACTTGTTGCTAACACTACCCTATCTGGAGGTTGAAGTTCACTGTATCCTATTATAATAAAGATATATGGCATTGTCACAGGAGATAAGCTGTTTTCTGCAGGGTAACAAGTATGCAGCAGTTACGCTTTAAGGAGAGGGGCAGCACAAAATCAATAATGCCATTGGTTGGATTACTCCTGGCTGAACTAACCATCTACTTCTGTAGATTATTATTAAATAATCTATGGGGGTTATGGCGGATGCTGCATAGTGAATTAAATCATACCACAATCCACGTCAGTTGAAATAAGATAATTAATAAGCTATACCCATGAAACGATAATAAGAAATAACAGGACTTTACTAGACTTAGAAATGTTTGCAAGAAACTGATTAGATTTCCCAAAGGCTGATCTGACAAGATTGAAATTTCATATTCTGTATATTCTGTCAGTACTAGGTGTGGATGAACCAAAATGATATCAGTATCAGACTGTATTAAGACCTATTCTTAATCAATAAGTTTGTTTTGAGAAACAAGATGATAGGTACAAGATTGTTTCCAAAGTTGGCAGTGGCATTTATTGCCATGAAAATATATAAAGAGAGAGGAAAAGCAATTTCTTAAATACCAATAATGGTTATTGATATACATTTCATCCATTACTTCCAAATTAATTATCTTAAAGTAATGTACCATTTGCATTCATAATGATTATATTTTACAGCACTGACTGATGCCTCACAATTATAGTTAAGCCAAATTGTTGCAATATTGCTGAATCTCAAACCACATCATTAGCCAATAACATTGTTCTGATACCAGTTCTTTCTCATATCCCATTATGCTTATATTCCAATGTTGCAATACATATTGGTAATTCTCTCTATTACCTATTGTCTTTCACTTCTCCTATTTCTTGCAAACTTCTCCTATAATATTATCTTTCTAGCATGCTCAAGGTTATCTGAAAGCTGTGTCCTGTAGTGTTAGGGGTTTACACATAGCAGTGGGAATAATACATGAATGGATCGTAGCGGGTACATGCAGCTACAACTATGGTAGCTTGTATGCAAAACAGCAACCCCGTCAAGACGACATCATGATTGTGAGTGAGGTGATCTTTAGCTGGGTTACACTTGGGCTACATGTTGATAATGAAGTGAGAAGTCAGCTCGCGCTTGCGGATTTGCTTATGATGATTCACCTATGTCGCCATTCCTGGGAAGTGACAAACCTTAAGCAGTGCGCATAATTATTGGTCACACATGCTATATCTTATCTAGCAGGACGACACACAGATAAGTTGCACTTACACAGAATTCCATGTGCAGCAGACATCATGCAAGCTGCAAGTAAGACGAATCTGCAAGCCCATGCACTCAATGGTGGGAACACCTTGCCGTACTCCCCGGTCTACAGATGGTCGAGACCTGAGCATGCGGTGTCAGCGGGATTAGTGACAATGGCTGAAGATAAGAGGCCAAAAGCGACCCTGATCATTGGTTTGAGTGAGTATGCATCGCAACGTCATACTCATTTAATGATACGAGGTTGACGTGTCATAATCTACGTTGGCAGAGTATTGGTTGGTCACCGATTTAATCTCTGACCCAATGCCAAATAACCTAATTGAGGCTAGGCAATTAGTAGTGGAGAGCTATCAATATATATTGTGATAAGCACTGATAAGACTACGTGTTGTCAGATGTTTCCACTACTGAACAAATGGGAAGCAAGATGTCCAAGTTGAAGTTATGAGTTGTCATTTTGTGTGTTTCCTATCATGACATGGGAATGGCCCATTGTGGAGGCATAATGCCTTGAAACCACTCGTGCATGAACATGATAACCAAAGGGAATTCATGGCACTATGAATAAGGCGCTTGAGATGTTCTCGGCGATAGGTGATCAAGTAATCATGGTGTCATAGCCCGATTCCGAAGTCAAGCATGAACTAAGGGTCAGGCTATAAAGAACTCAAATAATCCCGGACCATGAGAGGAACAAGCTCTACCAGCGAACAGTCAGAAACCTACCATCAATACACAACTTTAAAATATTGTTGCATTTTATGATGTCTATATCTATACTATTATGATTATTATCAAATAGTATTAGCTTGTACACGGCAGCCCCGCCACTCAGATGAGTATTCCCTTCGAGCACACAGCTGACGTTTTATTGTGGACTTTTGCATAACTGGTAAATACATTTGGACAACATCAATATCAATTCTCCGCCCACTGCATTTGGTGGATAGTGGGTTTAGTCCAATTGGATCCAGCATTACGATATTTCATTGAGTATCGGAACTTCCCTTCGGAGGAATTAATCTTCAACCAATTGGGCGTACTGGTACAGGAAGCTTCTGATAGGGAAATCTCTACAATGCAATGAGATATTCAGCAACAATCGGTTTTGGGTGAATACGAGAAACCGGTCATTAATCAATATCAAGCGGATCCCATCACGCAAACTCGAACAGGAAGAATTAATCATTTGCCAATCACAAAGAAACAATCAAAGGCCAAAAAGAAAAGACTTCATACAAAATGACGGAAATATATGTCCTGTCAATATTGCGTAACACCACGATTGAATCGGGGAACCATTTTCCTACAGGCATCGGAAACAACGATTACATTTTGGCCCGTTCGGGTATTAAACCTTTCTCGATTGGCAGTTCATTTTAATCGGTGATACATCCAGATAAAGCTAGAACAGTCTGACATGCGCCTTGCCTTGAATATGGCCAAAATGGCCAAAGGAGTGTTTTCGCACGCCGCGATAGATGCAACGCACTACCTGATCGAGAAACCTTGGGCCAAAGTGCGAGAAGTGAAGAAGCGGGGAGATGAGCTTCCGGGGCATAGAAATGTGATGGCTGCCATGGACAGACTGCAGGCTATGCTTTGGGAAAATCCAAAGGATGGCTGCCTTCCTCGCCAAACTGGCACAGCATACAATCCCCAGACACGCTGAAAGCATGAAGGCATGGGTGCACCTCCACGAGAGCATCTCAGACAGCCGACACCAGAACTGACACCACATCCAACCAAAATGTCACCTGTGCCACCCAGTGACAATCAGGGAGCTCACGCTTCCGAAATCGAAGTTGTGCCACTGGGATATGTGTATATACATACTCCTCTTCCCAGCCCTCAATGTTTCAAGCTTGATGCATACGCCAAGGATTGCAAGCGCGATAAAGATTTCAATCCAGATTCGCTGACTGATGAAGGAACATCCACTGCTTAGTACACTACCAGCCGCGAGGTAATGCAGCTGACATTCATTTTGCAGATGACCGCAGCCTATTGAGCGAACCTGACTGTGAAGACAAGCAGTGATGGAATGGAAGGGGTTATTTGAGTGTACTATTATCTACAATTAGCAGACACTTGATAGTATATTTTAAAGGTTATATTTATATGTATTATTAAAGAACAATGTAGTGATAAAGGAGAAAGTACATGAAGACAGTACAAAGGCTTCCAAAACACCATCAATGATATACAATGACAAATTAAATGATAACATGGGGTGGATACGCCCAGGGCAAAATGAGGGTCAACGGAGCATCAACAATTTTTGGTCTTGCATCATTGGCAACACGCATGGTGATTGGTTGCCGCCATTCAGGCATGCGGTATTACCTGGCTTTATAGGCCGAAGAGAGAGCAACACGCTCCGTGCCCCATTCTTAACATTTGCGTCAACAGAGTGTCAACAGATTTTGGTCTTGTAAGTCAGGTTATCCAAAAGTGATTTGGTCAATATGATACATAATCAGAGTTTTGCCCACCTTTATAAGGAAAAAAGATAGCAATGCGCTCCCTGCCCCATCATGACAATGGGCATTAATGGAGCATCAACAATTTTTCTCCTTTCATCAAGGGTTTTCAAAGCGCGATGCGTTGGTCATTGTCTATATAAGATCTATTGACCGCTTTTCTAGGCTAAAATGCTCATGACCTCTCAGTTGGAGCATTGTAGATGGAATAAGTTGTTACTCTCCGGGAGGTTGTCGTGGGAATGTCCCTGGCTTATTCGCCTGGAGAGCCTGCCAATCGGTCCTCAATACAGGTATGCGATCATGGGCCACTTAGATTACCAAAGATGTGAGAGCTTAAATAGTTGACATTGAGTCGATGCTCATTTTCAAGATGTGGCAGGCAGCGCATCGCATCCTCTTTTGCCTTCAATGGAGGCCAATACATCAGTTATGACTGTCTGCAACCAATCGCCAGTCAGATGATGCAAGACGCAAGACCAAAAATTGTTGACACTTTGTTGATGCTCATTTCCAGGACGGGGCTGGGTGCATGTCTCTCCATTTGGTGATTTGTAAGGCAGCCAGTACATCCAAATGGAACAGTGACAAACCATGGTTGATATTTTGAGATTCACAGTAGGATATCTGAATGCGACCATACATAGAAGACCCCAAAATGCAGAACCAGAGATTGGACCCAATGGGACATGCCAAACCCGGCGAAACCTGTGGGTTGACTGGTACGGGTTAGCATTTGGACCACCAGGCAGCAGCGGATTGGGTTCTTGGACGGGTCTGGAACCGAACCGACTTGTTTTTCCGGTCCAAACCCGGATCAGTGGCAGGTTACTCAGACCTGTCGCGAACACTAAGTAAGTCAAACTCCCATGCGATATATATTGGTCATGGCTGCAATGATGTGTATATATCGGCATGGTATAAACACTTTGAACACTTATTCTCTTCTCATCTCAATGTAGATGGTTAGTGCAAAACTACAACACATGACTCACTGACAGCAATTCCAATCATTTGGCAATTGTAAATTTCAAGTACACCAGGAATGTTAGGTTAAATTACAATTTGAAAATTGATTAAATTAAACTGGTTCAATCAATTACACTCAGATTCACAGGAGAATCCCACACAATTCTTGAGTTTCAATATTACAGATCCAGAATAGCATATTGCAAGCATACAGACAAACTGAAATGATCTGTGTGATATTGGATTTATGTATCAGACTACAATACATAGTTTGGGGATTCCTTGCTTAAAATTCAAATTCAGATATACTTCAGACCAACAATGCAGTCATGTGAAATTGTCTTAAATTTAACACTGTTTGTGTATTCTATATGTTATGCCAAATTTGACAAGTTCTATTTCAATATAAATATATCATTCCTGTTCACACATGTCTCCGTGTCACATAACAGCAACTGAATCCCATATATCTGCTTCAAACTATGTTTCATTTTACTGTAGTCCCAGGATACATTATTCCTTTCTGAATGTTCTTCAACCAGAGGCAGTAGCATACAGTGGTTGACATCATGCAGATACTATCGTTGTAAGAATGGACAGGAAATACTTCATGGCCAGAGAAAATTTCTGATTCTATGCCTAACTGGTTTCAAGAAGTCATTTCCAAAAGTTCCATAACTGTGGTGTACCATGTGAATGGTCCATTGAAGGAAAATTGCCCACACTCACTGAACCTTGAATGGACAGCGCTGGCTGAATAGGAACCTCACAGAATCGGATCATGAAGATATTGTATATTTGGACCAATGTTTCCCAGATATTATAATAATCTTAACTAATATTGTATTTTGAATGAAACTATATCTGTTAAATAGCCAATGGCAACATCTTGTAAAGCTTAGCATGATATTTCCGTAGCAATGATACAATATTCCAAGATGGTAATAACTATTCGTAACAGATTTCTATATTAGTGCATTATCAGTTGAGCTTGAATAAAATATGTCATATAGTCTCAATTGATATGACTTGTGTCAGAATCATTCACTGACCTTGACTTTTGGAGTTTTTTATTCACAATGTGATTATGGTAAGCAAAATTCTATTTCATAAACAATATACCCACGGCTTCACAATTACACAACATATGTTTCTGTATCACCTGGTTCTTCATTGGCAATATTTAAGTTATAACTAAGTGTTTACCTTTGATTAATCTTCTCAATATATTCATTCTGCTATTTGAAAATTATATTATTACAATACATTTCAACATCATCCAGTTTCGTACTTTTCCATTGCTTTTTGTACCATCTGGTTTATATTGATATAATAATTTCCTGATATGTTAAACGACTTACTTTTGTCTTCCATTATTTCTAATTTCAATCGTGCTGTTGCTTTAACCTATAATTATTTCCATGCTATCCAAACTACAGCTCTGTGATTAAACCCCCAATACTACAAACACCTTCGATTTATATGACTCTGTATTCTTTTCTCCAGTAATATATTATTCAGTCCATAGTGAGATACATACAGGCTGGTTTGGATAATCCTGTAAAGATGGCAGTGAATGATGTTGATCGATCCTTAATAGCTATTGGGGGTTTGTAAATCTATCCATCGTTTGTCACTGTTGACATAGTAACTACAGCACCACATTTTCAATCCCACTTGTAATTGTCCCAATTCCGGCAGATGGTTGTCAACATAGTCAGATTGGCACTAAGATGTAGATGTTGGAATTAGACCGTCTGTTCTTGAATTGGGTATTAGCAATTAGGATCAAAAATAATATAGTTGATTATCTCCCAGTATACTACTGAGAGCTGATACTGTTATGGTTTTTGTGTTGTCAACTGTCTCACTCCACTATTGCTACTTTCAGTATACAGAACAACTGCATCTAAATGCTGCAAAAAAATGATATTATTCAGCATTACTAACCAGTAGACAGCATATAGATAAGTCAACATCTGTACCAGGGAAATATTCAAGAGTTGGCTGATTGTGTAGGTCATTGTAACTTTGTTATTTGAGAAGCTTTCTAGTTGGTGATAAAAACAACAATTGATACTGGACTATCGAATTTGAGATATTCTTGATATTCTTCTGCATTGTACTATTCATAGTACAGTTTTTCATAGAGTTAGTTGCAAAACCATCAACAACTATATAGAATATCCGAAACAAGTATCCGACAATAATCTTATATATTGTTATTCAAATCATGTCCAAAGATTGTGCGTAACAGATTGGCTCGGTTTATACATGCAATGTACAAAGATATATATAATAAGCATTCATTAAATTATTAGTACTTACCCAGCTATTCAATTTGAGGATCCATGCTTTGTTAAACTCAACTTTCAATAGTTATATCACATATGATTTGATATAGTTGCAGTCTCTGTATTGTTCGCTGATATTCCTGATCAAGTAGACATATGATTCTACCGTTTTAGGCCGTACATCCTTGTATGGCCGGGTATGAGAGTGTATGGGAAGATATGGTTGTGCGTGTGGATGTGATATTAAGATAGAGTGGGGGGTAGGTAGACTGACCACTGGCGATCTCAGAGAGATTGCAAGTCGTCTATTAAATATTGGACTTACCCATATCTGGACAAGTCTCATGGCATCGGTAAGAGCCTCATCATGACTGCCATTACATGGTCTCCCTCCTTGGGAGCAGACCCCGTGAGCTGTCACATATCTGTATATACAAGAGAAATGCAATGAGCAGAAACATAACAAAATATGTACGTCTCCATACAATTTAAATGTCCCACAGCAGATCAGTGCCCTATCAGTAGCCTCACAGTGGATGCGGTGCACAGGGTAACTTCACCTCCAGAGGCAGGTGGTAAAAATCTTTGTTGACACCATTGGTACCAGTCTGTAATCCATAAGAAAGCATGAAGTAAGATAACCCCAGGGAGTTCTCCAATTGAACCCTTGGAAGTCGAATCACAATTACAGTGTCCTCTGGTGCTCTTGGTGAAACTCATTGACCAATTCCTGCGCATTTCCGAGATTCTCTGCAGGTTTCCAGGTAGTGTGAATTTAAATGTAAACTGCCCACTGTAAGAGTCAATGGAGCATCCTGTAGTTGCACTTTGAGTCCAGTGTTTGGTTGACTTTCCACCTATCAGAGGAATTGAAGATCATCATCAGCAGTTTAGACTGCAGCTGGCTGAAAGTAGGAGGGTATTGCAGTTGAGCAACAAGATGTATAGAAAGTAGTTCTTTCTGATCATATGAGGACAGTCCAATATGTCAGGATCATTGTTGACGTCATTCGATTCCCTGTACCATTCTATTCATTTTCAACCCACCTTCTTTGATTGTCTTGTGGTTCACAAGTGCCCCATTGAAACGTAGTCCTTATCTCCAACCTCAAAAACGACCTTTTTGCCGCCAGTGTATATGGTCTGATAGGCTTGAACCTCCTGCGCATCCTGATGGTGAGTGTGGTTAGTTTCGTCCAAGCCAGTTGCCAAGGTGTCTGCATTGATCGCCAATTCAGACTACATGATTGCTTCAGGGACTTACACTGCATTACTGGATGGTTGTGGTAGTTGTCTCAGATTAGGGTCATCCTTAGTGTTGGCAACGGTTCCGGACCGTCACTTTGGGTCCGGGCCCGTGTCCAACCTGAACCGTTGCCAAATCGGAGGTCAGGGTTGTCAATAATCCGAACTGTCAACTTGGGTATGGTTCCATGGTAAACACCCAACCAATCTGAATAGGGCTGGTTGTCAGCGGGTCGCCCAGTGGGTCCATCCGTAGATTCAATTAAGGCTCTTTGTTTTGGAGTATGTTGATAGTATCTTATCAAAATCGCGTTTTCAACAACCAAGGATATGTTTTTGCATGCTTTGCAGGTTGCAATATCAATTGATTTGGAATCGGTGTTTTACCTTTGATAAATTTTATTTTTCCCTGTAAGGGCTGTCAATCATTCCTTTATGAACACAAAGATCAGCGCAATTCCTTGATTACCAAATATGCAACAACTAAAACTGTTGATGCTCCGTTGATGCTCATTTTCAGGATGCGGCAGGGAGCATGTTGCTGTTGTTGTTGGCAGTAAAGAATGCAAATATTTAAGAAATGGATGTCTGCAACCAATCGGAACATAAATTACCCAAGATGCGAAGTTAAAAATGGTTGATGCTCAGTTCACACTGAATCTCAGGATGCGGCAGCTAGCATGACGCTGTTGGTATTCTCAGTAAAGGCAGCCAATATCTGATAAATGGATGTCTGCAACCAATCGGAACATAATATATCCAAGATGCACAGCTGAAAATCGGTGATGCTCCATTGACGCTCATTCTCAGAAAGGGGCGGTGACCGTGTTGCTGGCTTTTCTGCCTATAAATGCTGCCAATACATCGGCTATGGATAACAGCAACCAAATCACTGTGTAACTACCGTACTTACAAAACCATAAATCGTTGACGCTCCATTGACGCTCATTCACAGAATGGGGCAGTGACTGTGTTGCTGTCTCTTTTGTCTATCAAAGCTAGCAATAGATCAGTTATGCATAACAGCAACCAAATCACTGTGTAATTACCGTACATACAAAACCACAACATGTTGACGCTCCGTAGACGCTCATTCTCAGAATGGGACGGTGACCGTGTTGTTGTCTCCTTTACCTATAAACACTGCCGATACATCGGTCATGCATAACAGCGACCAAATCACTGTGTAACTACCGTACTTACAAAACCACAAATTGTTGACGCTGCGTTGACGCTCATTCTCACAATGGGGCGGTGACCGTGTTGCTTTCTCTTTGGCCTATAAAAGCTGGCATCAGATTGGTTATGCATAACAGCAACCAAATCACTGTGTAATTACCGTACTTACAAAACCACAAATTGTTGATGCGCGGTTGACGCTCATCCTCTGAATGGGGCGGTGACCGTGCTGCGGACTCTTTTGCCTATAATAGCAGCCAATACATCGGTTATGAATAACAGCGACCAAATCACTGTGTAATTACCGTACTTACAAAACCACAAATTGTTGACGCTATGTTGACGCTCATTTTGATGTATTGTCCATTGAACATCTGCTGCCATCGATAATAGTTTTCATCATCTTTTGAACTTATTGGTAGACTTTCTCACAGATTGAGATTTGGCCCTGTGGCAAAGCCGAGCGCAGGAACATTCTTGCACTGTTCGCTCTCACACGACTAAAATTCATGTATCTTGTCAAACGGTTCATTGCGCCTGCTATACATCTGTTTATCAACCGGTATTCACAAGCTACTGTTCACCATTCGCCCAGTATATATCTCTAACTAAAACCCTCGGTCAAGATACATAACGATGCGGGTGAAGCATTCATGCATTGTGTCATACTTTTTCTTCACTCCCTCATTCCTCCTCGTTTCGATTGCATTGACCGTCATCAACACATTTTCAGCGTGTCTCTTTGACTTCGGTGTAGGGCGAATCAATACAGGAACATTTGGCACGGCTCTCCCATCCCGCTGGTCTGGCCATTCCAGATGTTCGATGCTATTGTCTTACTCTATATCAGATTGAGGGTCTGAGGTGCAATCGTCTTCGCTGTCATATGCATTATCTAAGTCCCCATTCCAGTGAGGCCAATCTTCAATGTCCGAAATGCTTTCAGGTGCGCTATCCTCATCCCTTTCGACTGGATGATGGTTGTTTCCTCAGATTCAGCGGACATTTAATACTTGGGTTCATCCTCCAGGGAGGTCCTTTGCAGACAAAGGTGGTCGCAAATGAGATCTTTCTGACAATGTGTATGCAGCCGCACCATCATGTTGAAAGAGTGACCACGATGCTTTGACGATCTCTTCCATGTCCGAAATGTATCACTGGGAGGTCATCTGCTTGTTTTGAACGCGAGATTCCTACTGGGCATCATGTACAGTTTGGCTGCCCTGCCACGTCTCCAAAGAGTTGTGAACCTTGGGCATCCTGTGAAATGTCCTTTCTTCCGCTTCTTTCTTCATTTCCGAGTCGTTTCTGTGTTCATTGTATACAATTCTGGGTCAGCGCCTGCCAAAAACCTGTTATTGGCACAAGCAAACTGCTTCAGAAGGCTTTTTCGCGATGGGTCTTGCGTGTGGTTTTTGACTGCCTCCAGCCAATCATATCTCGGCCATGGGAAAAACTGGCCTCCACTCCGACACCATGTGGTATGATAGAGAAGATGTCTTGCGCCACATTGGAGATATTGGCGTTCTGTGAGTGAGTTTCCTCCTATTGACGCCACCAGTCGGTTATGAGAGGTAATGTAAATGTACTGCTAATCTCCATTGGGTCGGAGTGGTAATCATTGAGATTTAGATCAATTTGCCCCCAGTTCTTTGGCGCTTCAGGCGACGACTTCGAATAGAGCCTGGCAGCGGTCAATAGACGTGCTGCGCGAGCGCTTCTTCCAGGTGTCATCTCAGCCTCATTGTTAGGCGTGAAGTATTCTTCATCATCGCTTGACAAATCATATGGATCAAACGATGAATGACAGGATCCTGAAGCCGTTGCAGTGGGGATGAGATTGTTACTTGGTACGCTTACGTGCTTATTGCCCGTCACACATCGATGTTTGGCATAGCATTCCTGCTCAACATACTTCCGAATGGACTTTTGGTATTGGGTAGTATAGGATGTCTCGTCCTCAGGATTAATATCGATTCCCATTTCCCACTTTTCAAACGATTGCAACGTCCAGAACGAATTGAGGATATGTGCAGAAATGAGCAGAATGCCTGTTGTTGGAGTCACTTCGGCGTAGTATTTGGACGGCTTCTGTCGAGCTAGCTTCACAGCGAAGAACAAGTCATCATTCCATGGAGTCGTCTTCGTGGCGAAAGATCGCATCACGCCATCCATGTGATTGAACATGTCGTTGTAAACTGTGATCATGTGATGCAATGTGACTGTATGCCGCGTTGACATCCACACTGTCCAATCTCGAAATTGCCTCAATACTTCCATGACATACTTCACAATGGTCCACTCATCTTGAGTTGTGAAAAGTGGCCAGTAATCTGTGTATTTTGAATTTTGGATCTACTCACGTATGAATTCCCATACTCAGTAGGCGCGCTCGAGCAACTCTAGTGATGAGTTCCAACTTGTCTTCACATCCATAATCGGTAGTACCGAGATGCGAACTTTGGCCTTTTGACGGTCAATGAACTCGTTTCGACGACCAGGTGTCAGCGTAATCAATACCGCAAGCATTCTCTGCTATATGAAGGTCAATTTCAGGACTTCCAAAATATCATGAAATATACACTTTTCCAATTATCTTGGCTAAACTTGGTTTCATGGCCGACACCTCATTGATTGCAGCGTTGCATTCTTTTCGATGTCTGTGACTCTTCCCTATGTCCATGCTCTCATTCTCTCCAAATTGCTTATCGCGCTCATGGGCTTCCCAAGACTTGGTGCGGCCTTTTTCACCTAGACTGCTCATGAATGCACCTAATGCCAGCTGTATGATGTGCGCCATGCATGGTATGTGGTTCCTCAAAGCAGGCCACTGGAATGCAGAGGCCTCAAGTGGTGATTCCAACTCGCATGTCATCGACTAATTTCCGGAAGCCTTGTCACTCGTAATACCAAGCAAATGGCCGTCGGTAAGCTCAACACAATCAAGCACGTCCTTCAAATGTACGACTACCCTTTCTCCAGTATGTTGGCCCTTCACCCATCATCCTTAATTAGCTTTCGAAACTGGACAAGAACAGGTGATCATCCTCATTGAAATCAAGTTGAACTTCACGCAATGCCCAGTTTCGATCCATATAGTAAGCAATGACCGACATTATGGCTAGTACGTTTCGAGATGTCCATCCGTCGAAAGCTACGCTAACTTTATTCAATGATGGTAATTGCTTCTGAATTGCATTCACGGTCAGTGCATATTCTCTCCGGCACATGTTGCTAAGAGTCACAGCAGACGGCAGTACTAGGTCATCCTATAATGCCTTATATGACCGTGGAAGCTCTTGATCGGATATAGCATTCCATGGAATATGAGTCGAAACAAATCCTAACATGAGGTAGTGATTCCACGTGTGTTGGTGAAATTCAGAGGATTGAAAGTCCTTGGCTGCCAGTTTAGAATGTTTTGTCCGTCATTTCAGTCAATATGGATCAACCTGGACGTCAAATGTGATCCTGCTCTGTGAACATACTATTGTGATTCCTCGACTTCCTTGCCTCTTCAGGATGGCCAAAGCCGTTTCATTCACCGTCGAACTAGTCAATTCTGTAACCTCGGACTCTGTTAATTCGTTTAACTTTGCGATGTGAGGTTTTGCCAGCAAGTGTTTCCCCTGTGAGTTGGTCCCATGTTGTGATGGATGGCGAAGATCTTGATGACAAACGATACATATGATGCCAGGGCTGGCGGTCTCCTCATTCCGCACTTTAAATAGAATCGCCACCAAGGCGCATGTCTAGAATTATTCCAAGCAATAGGCCACTTCGAGTTTACATTCATTGAAACCCACCAAGCATCAAAGACGATTGCTAAAGTTAGGTCGCTCCAATCACGAATAAAGACACGTTCATTTTTGGAAGAGATCATAACCTCAAGCAATGAGGTGTTCAAAGATCTTGAATCAGACATGGCAGTAGGAATTTGAAATCTGTGTAATCCAACTCAAAAGACTGCCGAGAGTAATCATACAGTAAAGCAGACTGCAGGTTCTTTAATATTGACTTTACAGCTGCAAGCAACAAAATCAGATCTGTCAGACATTGCATGCATAATTGTGAAGTAGTATACAAGGACACATTGAGAAGACTGACCGAGTAAGACTCAATTCTGTAACAATGCGATCCAGTTCATTGCTGTGTACCTTACTGAGTCCCCCCCAAACTTGTTGACGCTTGGTGGGCGCTCAATTGTAAGAGGCGGATGCGATATTGTCAGTACCATTTTTGCCTGTGAAGGTAGCCAATAAGTTGATTATGGGTTAACGCCTTTCCGTAGCCCTTAGATTGTCCAAGATGCAAGATCAAAAATTTGTTAACGCTCCGTTGACGCTCATTTTTAGGAGGTTGTATTGATATTTTCACTAGCATTTTTGCCCATCAAGGCGGCCGAAATATTGATCATGGGTTAATGTCATTGCACAGCCGTTTGATTGTCCATGATGCAAGACCAAAAATTGTTGACGCTGCGTTGACGCTCATTATTAGCAGGTGGTAGTGTTATAGTCGCTGCCGTTTTTGCCCATAAATGCGGCCAAAACTTGGATTATATCTTAATATTGTCGCACAGCTGTTTGATTATCCAGGATGCAAGAACAAAAATCGTTGACGCTGCGTTGACGCTCATTTTTAAGAGATAGTAGCGATGTCGACGCGAGCAGTTCTGGCTTTAAAGGCGGCCAACACTTTGAATATGTGTTACAGTGACCATGTCTTCTGTGTGATTATCAGACTCACAATACCAAAAAATTGTTGACCCGTCATTGACACTCATTTCCAGGATTGGTCAACAAGCTTGTCACTATCCTATTTGCATACAAAAACTGCCATTACAATCACTTTGGAAGGATGTGACTATGCAGCTGTTTGTTTGCCAAAAATGTAAGCCTAAAAATTGTTGACGCTTAGTTGATGCTCAACTTAATGACATACTGACAGTCAGTGGGTGCTCAACAAGTGTATGTAAAAATGAATATAGTCATCATTGGCAGCCAATAAATCGTTTCTATGTATAAACATTTCCATCCAAAAGCTTCCAAACCTCTCGATTTCTGATCCACCACTGGACACAATATCTGCGTGATAAATGATGTTGGCCTATCACGTTCCAGTGCTTTCGGCTGGCAGTTAACCGCATATTAATCCGTACACTAGTTGTTGTTATATGTAGCCCGACTTCCTCACCTTTCCCCATCCAGCTCACTCTTTGCGATTTCCATGACCTACCATGTGCAATTTTTGACATCTCGACTATGTGCACCAGGTGTGTGGAGTGAGTCATGCAGTTGGATCCATGATCATGTGCAGCATGACGGTCGGCATTCATTCAGCTTCGTATTGCACTTTGACAGCTGCATCTACAACTCGTATGGCATCACCGACTTATATTTTGTTAGTGAGTTTCGTCTGCAATGTAGTTTTAATTGTCTCACTTCATTGTGACGGGCAGGACGATGTAAAGTTCATTGGTCACCAGTCAACAAGATGTCATGCCTAGAACATTAGCATGGCCTATCGGACCCTTGCACATGCGTAGACGAACTATCTTGTTTCACAATTTGGTCACTGAAATCAAGTCAAAGCTGAGATGTAGCAAAATAAGTACAGGTATTGCATTTCAAATTGATACATTGTCACAAATGCCAATTTGCCTATTCATTCCTCCGGCGACGCAAGAGCCATCACCATGTCCTTTTCGGAATCCGATTGCCATATGGTAATGAGCTTCAGACGCAGTATGCAGGAGTTGAAGCTTTCGTGTTCAACATGCTTGGATTGCTGAATCTTTGACCAATCGGGTATTGAAGAGGGAGGGAGGGCCTGAATGCGTTCGTGTGTCTGCGGTTTCTGTGAACATAGAATCACATGACTACTCCCTGGTCGAGAAGTCACTTGCGGTATGTGCTATTTTCCCGGCACGCTATAAAGAGTCTCAAGAGGCTCACGTCACGATATGGGCACAGATGACGCTGCATCATCTGCCGTTTGAGGTTGAACGACAGCCAGAACCTTCAATTCAGTCATTCCGTACCTCTTATCCCTCTCACAGAAGTAGTTGGCCGGGTCTCCCCAGCCTGGATGCGTCGATTCATCAAAATTTGTCTGCATCTGCCGAAAACGCTGCATGCAAGACTGTCCTGTTTTCGAGATTGTGCCCATCACCCACCCGGGTTCGTCATCTTCGCTTAGGTTGCCCCCAACAGGATCTTCTTGATGATCATCCTCGTCATCCCCATTCTCCCCATCGTCGGAACTTGCAAGATCGCTCAGACTATCTTCGATGGCGTTCAACATCTCCTCAAATGTCGTTTCACGTTTGGTGGTTGTCTATCCTGCCTTTTCATCATTTCTCATATCATCTTGCTTCTGTTCAACTGCTGTCTCTGCATCTTCAACACGCTTTCGTGCCACAGCGGTCTCTCTTTCCACATAATCCTCGATCCATGTCTCCTTCTCTTCGTTACTTAAGAAGTGTGTTTCCGGTCGTTTCCCCGCCGCAATCTATTGTATGGATCGCGAGCGACGCAACTCTCCAAGTGCTCAGACCCGTTCTGTCTCCAAGCCACTTTTGCCCTGATTCGCTTGATGACGTCGTCGTGGGAAACACTCTGTAGAGGTGCCGTATTTGCCGGCTGGTAGTGGCGAAAGGATCTTTTTCGGAACATTGACCATTGTATTTTGTGTTGACATTTGTTAGGGCTAGTTCCCTAGCAGCGATAATGATACTTAAATTATGATACAAGATGCATACATATCTACGATATGCATAACACCTATTCATGGGAACATTTAAGTGGTCAGCAACACGCTCCAAGAAGAGAGCACGTGTTGGTCGCGCGAAGTGTGGGTACTTCGTTCACACCTGGATACTATGCGGGACATGTGTGGTAATCACACACGGCAGTTGTTAGTTATGCGATTTAGTGAGCTCTTCTACCCCACTCTAGAGAGGGATGGGATTCGGAGAGGCACGTTCCGGTCTGGAGAATAGTCTCGACCTTAGCATAACGTAACTGAGGGATTAATGACGTAGGCAATGCGCCTAGAGCGAGCACTACTAAGTTGACTCTGGTAGTTTGGATCCCAATGTAACTTCGTATCGGATACGAGCTTACGCGTCTTTAATCTACCTTGGCGTAGCATCGGTTGGTCGCCGACTAAGTCTATGACGCAATTAATAACTCATGTGCATGAGGGATTAATGTGCGTAAGCATTATCACCTGAGCGATAGATGTTCTAACTACCGACTAATACGGTGCAAGGGTTGTCTGAGATAAGAAAGGTGGGATGAGCTGATATCGCGCAATGGATGGCCTGATTGTTATCAGGAGCGTAAGGTTTTTAAACCACATTGCATGAGCACAATTACCTGAGGGTGTTGTGGAGAGTTATCACTGGGCGCTAAGAGAGTGTGGCCGAGATAATGATTATCACGCTATGAGAAAGAACGGGCTATAAAGAGCCAGCGTTGGTCGAAGGAATTGGGGGACATCAGCGAGCAAATTAGCTATCAGAACACCGAAGACGATCATAAAATATTATTAAGAATTCCATCTATCTATCTATACTTTAAGAAATAGGTTGTCAACCATTTCTTCCTTAATCAACCTACGAGATTACCCATTGTATGCCTGGACACAGGTATACACCAGCCGAGTACGCACTGCAATGAGTAGTCGAGTTATTTGGCAATCTTCTATTGAGTTTACAAGAGCACAATTTAATCCACATCTACCGAGTGGTTTTTCGTTTCGCGCAAATCGAGAATATCGACTACCTAGTGTTACAGTATCTGAATACTGGTTTATAACCATTCGAGGAGTTTTCCGAGGACCTGTTGTTCAACGACGAGGCGTGATTTATATCTACAGAGGGGACGGTCTCCGGTATAGGTTTAGATTGGGAGTTCTCGTTGTACAGGAACGAGAAGTTGAGTCTTAGGATAAGACGAGGAGAGGAAGAGATATTTAGATAGGCGGCCGTGCTTAGTTCAATAAATGTTGTATTGATTATTGGGACTATAATACCCCCGTAACAGTATAATATTTTAAGTACTCTACGCTGTTATCTGAGAGTGGACTTTACGACATCAGCTTCGATTGAATGATGCCAGAGCTGTTTCATCTTTATACAGAGCTTTACTAAACTGGAGCATATTTCTACCGACATCCTCAGAACCCAGCACTACATCTCATTGTCATTGACAAGCCAAGCGTCAATATAATACATGAATTCGGAGTGACTGAGGTGCGAAGACAACTTTTGTTGCATTTATTTGGGTCAGAGACTTTGCAACGAACATTGCCGGAGACAGAATTGTTTCTGCGTCAGCTGCCAGTTATACAATATCGAGGAAAAAAGCCCCTCGGTATACTGCCAGAAGTGTAGCTTTCTATCGGAGTACTACAGCTACAAATATTTGGGCAGGGTTAACGGAAGAAACTCTTATATTCTACAGAGACACTGTATCGACCATTGTCAGCTTAAAAATTGCCCTCATAAGGACGAGGCTACAGTCGAATTAAATAGAGTTATTCCACCACCACCACATTATAGTCATCTCGTTCAAGATGGCGGCCCCTCGGAGACAGTTAACGTTCAACAGCAAGGCGTTAGCCCCCAGCAGTTCGAGAGTGGAGAAACCCCAGTCCCCAGTAGCGAAACCAATCCCAAAGTGGTGCCTAGGCTATCAAAGAAGAATAGAGGCCGCCCGAAAGGATTACTTGCTAATAAAGGAGCAAGCGGAACCCGAGGAAGCATTAGAAGGGCAAGGGGAAATAGAAATGTTGGATCAGAATTCCGACTTAGTGCAAGAGCAGTTATCGGAACTCGCTCAACACATCCTCCATGTTATCGAGGCATGTAACCAAGAAAAGGATACTTTGGAGGAGGAATTCGATTCAGTTAAAAACGGGATCGTTAATATGGAAAGCCGACTCGAAACGGAAAAGATTCGAATAACCTCTGAAATCGCTGGAGTTGGCACTATGGCTGAATTTCAGGAAGCCATGCTTCAAGAACTGCGTTTGGGAATCCACGTACTACAGTCACAGGATAATCAAATAGTACAGGAGGCCACGGATTTGTTTGAAGGAATGAGGAATGAGCTAAGAGCTCAAAGTAAAAGGATATCAGATAATACCTTGCAACTGCTCGCGCAAAAAGGCTCTACTCAAACATTTCAGAAAGGGTTGGCTCAGCTATCGAAAAGAATAGACGAAGTAGTTAAGACTACGGCGGCCATTACAACTGCGCTAAAACAGATCCCTACGAAACTAGAGTTACAGCAACATGCAAATGCGATGGAAGAACATAAAATACAAATGACGGAAGTTAATAGCGGATTAACTACTGCGATGGAGGAATGCAAGTTCTCGCAATCATCGCCATATAATTTTGGAAGGCCCAGTACAGTAGCGGGACCCTCAGGAACACAGAGACGACCGTATCTCGATAGGTCCCCAACAGAGTCAAGTCTCAGAGATACAGGAAGTGAATACTCCTGGCATGCCCAGCTTAGAGGAGGAGCCGGAAGTAATGCTGCAGAAAATGACGGAGCAGCAGGAGGAGCAGGTGACGGAGCAGCTGGAGGAGCAGGTGACGGAGCAGCTGGAGGAGCAAATGCCGGAGCAGCAGGAGGTACGGGTGATGGAGCAGCCGGAGGAGCAGGCGGAGGAGATCCACCACCACCACCACCAGATCCACCATCCAGAGAAGAAGGAAACGGAGGAAGACATCCATCAAGACGACAAAGACGAATCAAGGAATTGGAATACGCTAAGCCCATTAAAATTAAGGAACCCAAAAAGTTCTTTGGGAAGCCAGGAGAAGATTTCGATACTTGGTGGGTATTGGTTCAGGTCTATATAGAGGACCAACCCGAAAAATTTCCAAAGGATCAACGAACCATAGATTGGATCAGATCCTTAATGGATAGCTATGCAGCGTCATAGCATATTCAATGGATTAAAGGAACTCTCAACGGAACTCATCCTAAATCCATGACTGGATATGTGAATGCACTTAAGTTAAGATTTGAGGATAAGGATGCTAAGGATGAGGCTTACGCAGAGCTCGAGGAAGTCCGTTATGAGGGGTGTATTCGTGATATGTTCACGAGGATTCAGACCCTGAATGATAAGGCCATGGTTTCAGGAGCGGCCTTGAAGAAACTAATTCTGGAGTGGCTACCCCAGAAAATTCTGGACCAAATGCATGTGGTTGACCTGACGGGAAAAACCGATAATGAAATCATTGCCATTATCACCAGTGCAGGACGAACGGCAGAGAAATGGGAAGCCGCAAGAAAAAACTTGGGTCTGAAAGCGACCTTCAGAACCTTCAGCAAAGCAAGGCAGTCCAAGTATGAGGAAGAAACCGAGAAACCGGAACGAAGAAAACATAAAAAAGATAGATTCCGAAAAACAGATCGAAAAACAAGAAAGTATAGATCTGGTGAAAAAATCAAGGAGAATCGATCGGGATCTAACCTCGATTTCACGAAAACCGAAGGAGTAGACCCTTCAGAGTTAAGCCGAAGAAGGGCTGCGGGGGAATGTGTGAGGTGTGCCTGGCATGCAGACCAGAAGGGAACGCATAAGGTCCGAGATTGTCAGAGGCCAGCTAAGCTGGATAAAGGAACAGCGAGTCTTCCGAAACCGAAGGAATATCAAAAGATCAAAGATGCAGCAGTCGGTTTACATTCGGAAGGATCAGAAGGTTCGGAAAGCTCGGAGGATTCAAGCTCTACTGAGAGTACCTACGAATCAGATGATTCAGATGATTCAGGTGATTCAGGTGATTCACAGGGTGAATGTCTGGATAGATCGAGTGAGGAACTAGAACAGGATCCACAGGATGAAAGGAACTGGTGGGATTCATCAGAAGATTCGGATTAGTTTTGGAGGCCAGCAGCAAGGAATTGTTTTTAATTTATTGTGTATTTTTCGTCTGAGGATGATCGGAAGATCGAAACAGCTGGCCGTAAGGAAATACGAATACCACACAAAAAACAATTACATTAATATTACACAAGAGACAAAAATAAGTACATTAACCCGTTGTGGTTACACGATTGTCGAAAGGATAGTGATGTCTAAACGAACAGCCTTGGAACCTCTATCGAGGACACCTGAAAAACCGAATACGTCTACAGATTTCGTCTACTACCAACCAGCTAGCCATCCGAAGATTAAGAAAATCTCGGCTACAAGGGTTGGAAAGAGACCCGTTTACAGGTTTGTTATCGACTATGATGGGAAATACTTTCCATTACGATGTATGCTTGATTTAGGAAGTACTTCCTTTGTCATATCGCCAGAGGCAGCTAGAGCATTCTTGATACCTGTGGTATCAAGACCTAAACCAGCTAAGGCAGGGGATGTCTCCGGATCTCAGTTAACAACGGAAGGTTTATTCACAGTTCCGTTAGGAGTATCATTTGGAAACCATCGATCTTTTGACGATAATGATCATGCCTTTGAAGTAATCAAGACAGCCGCAGATTATGATGCCTTAATACCAGCATGGTATTTGGAGAAGCATAAAGCCCGAGCAATAACTACGAGTCATCTACATTTCCCTCATTGCCCGCAAACTTGCTAGAATCATGGAAAAATACATCCAGAATATTCGATTACGTACGATAAAAGAATAACACTGAATGATGCGGCAATACATATAGGAGCGATAGTTCTAAATAATCCTTCGATAGCACAAAGCTTACCAGTGCATTATCATAAGTTTCTACTTTTGTTTGACCCAAAGGAAGCCGAGAAACTACCCGATAATAAAGGATGCGACCATCAAATCGAATTCCTGGGAGCAGAAGACAAACTACGATTGCGCCCTATTTACCAACTGTCTATAGAGGAAGAAAAGCTGCTGGTCAAATATCTCGATACAATGATCAAAGAAGGAAAAATTCCGCCTTCAAGTAGCACGGTTGGAAGTCCGATACTATTTGTTCCAAAACCTAATGGACGAGGGTTACGGCTTTGTGTAGATTACCGACATCTCAACGATTATACAAAGAAAGATAAAATCCCGTTACCAATAATGGAGGAATCATCTTCACAAGTTCGAGGAGCTACGCAGATTACGCAAATCGACCTTAAGTCCGGGTTCCATTCAATTAGAATGGCATTGGGCCATGAAAGGTTTACCGCCTTTCGCACAAAGTTTGGCCTTTATGAATACCTAGTTATGCCTTTCGGACTTTGCAATGCACCAGCAACATTCCAATGAGAAATCAATAGGATCCTAAGACCCTTATTAGGACTTGAGTTAGTTATAAAGACTGACGTCCATATTGACAAAGATGAGGGAATGGTTGTGGTAGCATATATAGACAATATATTAATAGCCACAAAAGGATCCTTGGATAAACACCACAAACAAGTTTCGAAGGTTTTCCAACTCCTTATGGATAATAATATGTGTATCGAAATAGACAAGTGTGTCTTCGATGCTTCGCAAACTACTTTTCTGGGTATTATCGTGAGCGGTTCCGGATTACTGATGGATCCAGGAAAAGCAAGAGCAATTGTCGATTGGCCCCGCCCTACGTCCAGAAAGGAAGTTCAACAGTTGTTAGGCTTGTGGAATTTTTATCGAAGGTTTATCCATAACTTTTCAGGATTAGTCTCACCTATCACGGATTTACTCCGGCAGGACGTCGATTTTCATTGGGGAGAAGCTTAGGAAGCAGCGTTTCTTAAAGTCGTAATATTATTTATGTCTGGCAAAACTCCGATGTTGAAACACTACTATCCGGATAGACCGGTACTATTAGAAACGGATGCTTCAGATTTCGCAATAGCCAGCATTTTATCGCGAAAATTCGAAGAAAGCAAAATTCATCCAGTTAGATTCGTCTCCAGAAAACTCACTCCAGCTGAGCTTAATTACGATGTTTACGATATGGAAATGTTGGCAATAGTATTTTCACTGCGGAAAAATCGACATTACCTGCAAGGAGCCGAACACACAACAAAGATTTTTTCTGATCATCAAAATCTCACCTATTGTAAATCACCAATTGCACAGAATAGGAGACAAGCACGATGGTCCGAAGAACTTAAGCAATACAATTTCGAAATATTTCATCGAAAGGGCTCTGCCAACGTCAAGTCAGATATACTGTCTAGGTGCCCGGCGTTCACCTCTTGAGAAGGGGGTACGACTTCAGCAACAGACCAGACAATGCTAGATAAGAGTCAATGGCTAGAGGCTGGTGCCATAAGTTTAGACACCAGTGAAGAATACGAAACAATTCAGATATCAGCCATAGATGTGGAGCAACTCCTACCAGAAGCTAAGGAAAGAATTAAGGAGAAAGCCATGTTAGACGACAAATACAGAAACCTTTGCAAGCAAATAGCATCGGGAGGAAACATAGATGCAAACTTTATGATATCAAGTGAACTACTTTGTTGGAAGAAAAGGATCTACGTACCTGAGGGACTTCGACAACAGGTGATTCAGTCAGAACATAACTCGAAGGTTGCGGGGCATTTTGGAACAGAGCGAACGGTTGGAACTTCTGTCTAGGAATTTTTATTGGTCCAATATGGAAAGAGATATAAGGAAGTATTGCAGCGAGTGCGATAATTGCCAAAGGACGAAGGCTCCCAGGCATGCTAAACACGGACTCCTACATCCATTGGAATTGGCCTGCAAACCATGGACGCATATCTCTACGGATTTCATCACCGACCTACCTGAATCCGAAGGCAATACGATAATAATAGTAGTAGTCGATCGCTTCACTAAAATGGCTAATTTTATTCCGATTAAGAAAAAAGATTCACCAACGGTAGCCAGAGCTTACTTAGAGAACATATGGCAATACCACGGCTTTCCCGAGGATGTGGTATCTGACAGAGATTCAACATTTACGGGAAGTTTCTTTATGGACCTATATAATTACTTAGGAATAAAACGCAGTATGTCCACGGCCTATCATCCCCAGACCGACGGATGAACGGAGCGAATCAATCAGGTAATCGAATCCTATTTATGGTCCTATTGCAACTACGAACAAAACGACTGGGCTTCCCTGTTAGCAATGGCAGAGTACGCCTATAATAATTCCAAGCATTCATCGACAAAGATATCCCCCGTTTACGCTATTTACGGCTTTGAACCCCGAATGACGTGGCCGACGGAAATTCAGTTTAGAAATCCAGCGTCGGAATTATACGGACATTATATGACCAGTGTCCATACGAAACTTAAGGAGAGGTTATCAAAAGCAATGGAATCGATGAAAAAGAATTATAATAAGAAAAGGAAATCTGTTGTACCATTTGAAAAGGGAGAGCTAGTCATGTTGAATGGACGGAATATACGGGCAAGGCATAGGTGCAGGAAACTGGAAGACAAGATGTTCGGACCGTTCGAGGTTTTGTCCACGGGAAAGAACCAAGGATATTGCAGGCTTCAGCTACCCGATTCCTGGAAGATCCATCCAGTTTTCAATATCGAATTGTTGGAACGATATAGGGGAACCAATCTGATGAAACCAGTAGTCGAAATCGAAGCCGACGGAGAAGACTGGGTAATGGAAACAATAGTAGCCAGTGGACCTTCCAACGAAAATTCTAAGGAACATGTGTTTTTGGTCAAGTGGAAGGATTATACGCAGGAAGAAAAGACATGAGAAAAATACGAAAATGTGGCGGAACATAATATGGATTTGTTAAAAGATTTTTATGAACGGAATCCAGAAATGGGAAGGGATGGAAGATTTCAGAAAAGAGGAAAAAAGACGATACAAAAGAAAAGGAGATAGTTCAGGTGATCGTAGGTGGAACGGTTGTTATTTTGTCAAAATTGTATTTTTGCTATTGTTGTTTCAAGAGTACCGTTGGGGTCACCGGTCTTAGAGAACGGGGTGATGTTAGGGGTAGTTCCTTAGCAGTGATAATGATACTTAAATTATGTTACAAGATGCATACATATCTACAATATGCATAACACCTATGCATGTGAACATTTAAGTGGTCAGCAACACGCTCCAAGAAAAGAGCACGTGTTGGTCGCGCGAAGTGTGGGTACTTCGTTCACACCTGGACACTATGCGGGGCATGTGTGGTAATCACACACGGCAGTTGTTAGTTATGCGATTAAGTGAGCACTTCTCCCAGACTCTAGAGAGGGATGGGATTCGGAGAGGCACGTTCCGGTCTGGAGAATAGTCTCGACCTTAGCATTAACATAACTGAGGGATTAATGATGTAGGCAATGCGCCTAGAGCGAGCACTACTAAGTTGACTCTGGTAGTTTGGATCGCAATGTAACCTCGTATCGGATACGAGCTTACGCGTCTTTAATCTATGTTGGCGTAGCATCCGTTGGTCGCCAACTAAGTCTATAACGCAATTAATAACTCATGCGCATGAGGGATTAATGGGCATAAGCATTATCGCCTGAGCGATAGATGTTCCAACTACCGACTAATACGGTGCAAGGGTTGTCTGAGATAAGAAAGGCGGGATGAGCTGATATCGCACAATGGATGGCCTGATTGTTATCAGGAGCGTATGGTTTTTAAACCACATTGCATGAGCACAATTACCTGAGGGTGTTGTGGAGAGTTATCACCGGGCGCTAAGAGAGCATGGCCGAGATAATGATTATCACGCTACGAGAAAGAACGTGCTATAAAGAGCCACCGTTGGTCGAAGGAATCGGGGGACATCAGCGAGCAAGTTAGCTTTCAGAACACCGAAGACGATCATAAAATATTATCAAGAATTCTATCTATCTATCTATACTTTAAGAAATAGGTTGTCAACCATTTCTTCCTTAATCAACCTACGAGATTACCCACTGTATGCCTGGACACAGGTATACACTAGCTGAGTACGCACTGCAACGAGTAGTCGAGTTATTTGGCAATCTTCTATTGAGTTTACAAGAGCACAATTTAATCCACATCTACTGAGTGGTTTTTCGTTTCGCGCAAATTGAGAATATCGACTACCTAGTGTTACGGTATCTGAATACTGGCTTATTACCATTCGAGGAGTATTCTGAGGACCTGTTGTTCGACGACGAGGCGTGAGTTATATCTACAGAGGGGACGGTCTGTGGTATAGGTTTAGATTGGGAGTTCTCATTGTACAGGAACGAGAACTTGAGTCTTAGGATAAGACAAGGAGAGAAAGAGATATTTAGATAGGCGGCCGTACTTAGTTCAATAAATGTTGTATTGATTATTGGGACTATAATACCCCCGTAACAACATTGTTGATGGACGCGATGTTGGATGTTGCAAGACATGGACCACATAGAGGCAAGCGGCGTCTTGTATGTCGAGGTTTGTACTCTTAATCGACTTGAACAAAGCAAAATCTGTGTTTTGACCATCACAACATGGGGAATAGCAATGCTAACCGTACATCATGACCTGATGTTTAGTGTCTGTATCATGTATGATCGCAGGGATTTCTTGAGACAAACATCAGCAGACGTCCTGCCTGATGAAGAATGTACTGTTTTTATCACGCAAACACGAGATGTCGACAGACGTTCACTGTGATTTATCCATTTCAACAAACACACAACATCAGACCGACTTGGTGCAAATCGCAGGATGGTTGGCAACATGTGCAACCGGCAGCTATGCGCAACAGGATTCATCTTGTGTAGAATGAACAAGTTGGCTGTTACACATGTCATTTTGACTTAAAGATAACTATTTATTCATCAGGACTTCCCACTTCTGTTCGTTATCTTCTTCCTCAGGACTTTCCACTTTGTTTCATCATCATTATCTCTTCACATCCACTGCAGCAAATCATGGCTCCACAGACACCTCAGCAAGTTGAGAATGGAACAGAATCGAGCAGAATGACCGGCGCTTCTTCCATTACGCCACCCACTGGGACCAAACTACAATGGAGACACCACTTTGCTCACTGCGACACTGCAAATGCAGCCAATGCAAACATGACCCTGGACTCACAGTTAAAAATCGGCTGTAAATCTGTAAGAAGCAAGTACAAGAACCAGCACGTGATCACATGTGAGTATAGTCGAATCAAGGTAGACGACCGTCAACTAACGATATATCATGCAGCTGGTGTACGTAGAGAGCTGCGTGACCAAGTTCTAGCCGCATATAGGTGGAAACCTCCATGTTTGACCAAGGCCTTTATCCGCAAAGTCCGCGAAATCGAACATCATGATGTTGTCAGCTCTGGGATTTTTGCGTAAGAATTTAGTGATAAGAATCCCCGAGAGTGGACCAAACAGGCTCTAACCACATTCGAGGATGTTACAGAAGCTTATATGGTTGAGGTAATGGCTGAATCTACTATGTCGATGCAGCAACTAATTTCCTTGTAGGTTTTGAACATGCCTGCAACTATGGCAAGGCAAGGAGGTCGGGTACAGCTAGAACAGTCTGACATGCGCCTGGCCTTGAATATGGCCGAAATGGCCAAAAGGGGGTTTTCATGCACCGCAATAGAGGAAACGCAATTCCTAATTACGATAGCTCGGGTGGAAGTCCGAGAAGGGATGAAGTGGGCAATTGAGATCCCTGGGCATGAAAATTTAAAGGCTGCAATGGAAAGACACCCGGCTATGCTTGGGGCAAATCAGAGTGACGGCTGCCTACCTGGCCAAAATGGCACAGCACGGAATCCCCAGACAGGCTGGAGACACAAAGGCACGGGTGCACCTCCCCCAGAGCAACTGAGGCAGCTGGCACCAGAACCGATGCCACAGCCACCCAAAACGCCACTTGTTCCACCCGGTAACAATGAGGCAGCTCATCTATCCGACATCGAAGGTCTGCCACCCAGATATGTCTATATACATACTCCTCTTCCCAGTGCTCAATTTTTCAATCATGATGCATATGCCTAGGATCGCAAGCGTGATAAAGATTGTGATCCAGATTTGCTGACAGATGAAGGAACATCCAACCGTTACTACAATATCTGCTGCATGGTAATGCAGCTGTCATCCATTTTGCAGATGACAGCGACCAATTGAGCGAACCTGACAGTAATGATGAGTATTGACCGACTGAAACGACATTTTTGAGTGTATTATTATCCACAATTAGCGGACACTTTAAAGTATATTTTAAAGGATATATTTATATTCTATTATTAAAGAACAATGTTTTGATATAGGAGAAAGTATATGAAGAAGGTACAAAGACTGCCAAAACACCGTTAATGATATATTATGCCAAAATAAATGATAACATATTGTGGATACGTCCATGGCAAAATGAGCGTCAACTGAGAGTCAACGATTTTTGGTCTTGCATCATTGGTAATCTGCTTGGCGATCGGCTGAGACCATTCATAAATGCCATCTTGGCTGGCTTTATAGGCACAAGAGCAAGCCTCACGCTCCCTGCCCCATTCTGAAATTGAGCCTCAACGGAGTGTCAATGATTTTTGGTCTTCTAAGTCAGGTAAGTCAAAAGCAATATGGTCGTTCCTATATATAATCAAAGTATTGGCAGACTGTATAGGAGAAAATGATAACCACACACCCCGTGCCCCTTCATGAAAATGGGCTTCAATGGAGCGTCAATCATTTTTGGCCATTCATCATGGGTAATCAAAGCACTATGCACTTGTCATTTTGTTATTACGATGTTCTGACAGTTTTTCTCTGCTAAAACGGTCATGAATGCGTCATTGAATCATTATACATGAAATTAGTTGTTACTGTCTGGCAGGCTGTCGTGAGAATGTCGCTTGCTTATCTGCCTAGAGAGGCTGCCAATTCCTCCTTAATAGAGGTTTGCCATCATGCACCACTTATATTAACCAAGATGCAAGACCTCAAATCATTGACGCTCATTTGACGGTCATTTTGACGATGGGGCAGGGAGTGTGTCGCTTCTGCTTTTGCCTATAAAGCAGGCCAATACATCAGTTATGACTAGCTGCAACGAATTCCTGCTCTGATTACCCAGGATGCAGGACCTATGATCGTTGATGCTCAGTTGACGCTCATTTCATGGATGGGGCAGGGATCATTTGTCTACATGTTTTGATCACAGAGGCGGCAAGTTCAACCAAAAATCACATCGATGTAACATCGTTAATATTTTACGATTAACAGTACGATATCTGAACACCATCATAAATAGAACAACCCGAAATGCAACACCAGAGATTGGACCCGAAAGGTCTTGCCAAACCCAGCGAAACCTGCGGTACAGGGCCGGGTTTGGACCGCCACGATGCAGAGGGTTGGCTTTTGACGGTTCTGGAACCAAACCAAACCGTTTTTCTAGTCCAAACCTGCACTGCTGGTGGGTTACCTGGACCCGTTGCTAACACTAGTCATCCTCATGAATGGAATTGTAAGTCAATTTGGCTCGCAGTACGAGTAGAACCAAAATTTCCTCCTCATTGTTGTACAGCACCCCGAAGTATATTTCTTTTGTCTACCTCTGACGCGCTGTCTACCTGTCAGGTTTTGGATGGGAGGCCGTTGAGCAGGAATTGTCTGTACTCGGGTGGGAACATACTTGTATCAAGAATTGGCTTTTACACTGGGTGCCACAGTCGGTAGCCATGATGGCTTGGATGTCATGCATGTTTATGAAACGTTCGGCCAAGAGCCGCGTACATTCCGGCAAGTCGATATCCTCCCTGCTCATTATTTAGATTCCAATCTTTGTAAGTCAGCCCACAATACTGAGAATCCCACCAAATCATGATGTAGTTGATTCCAGCAAGTCAGTGAACAAGTCCATCCTGACACCTTTCCATGGCCATGCTTGTGTCTCCAACAGGATGATGATCATGTGTCTGGTATACCAAGGTGCTTTGATTTGGTGCCACACTTCACAGCAACTGATACACTGACATGCATGCAAGTCCATCATGGGCCAGTAGAAATTTCTGGATACAAGCTCAATAGTCTTCAGAGCTCTAAAATAACTGGAGTCAGGGTTGTCAAAGAACAGACTTCTCACTGTTCTCTGTAGAGAGTCAACTGCAGAAACATACATCCTCCCTTCATAAGTTAGAGCCCCTGCAACAACTTTCCATGCATTATCCTCTGCTCCAGTATCTGTGCCATCTGCAATTGGCCTGTCGATGAGCTTCGCTGAGACGTTGACAGCAAAAGGGTCAGAAGCCTGGGCTGTGACGATTTCTCGCATGACATTGTTGTATGGTTCCACCGGGACTTTTGCCAGTAGTGGTGCCAGGGACGTATCATAGCCGATCACATCATTGGGCCATCATGATGGGCTCTCTGCTGGGTTCTCACCAACTTCCATCGGCTCAGTGATAAAGTTGGAAGCTGAAACATCTTCCAACCACGAGGCTTGTCTTCTTGAGAGCGCTTTTTAGGGCCGAAATCATTCGAGATTCGTGTAGTTGCACTGAGTTAAGACATTGTATTTGGCGCCCTCAAGGTAATGCCATCGCAATTTTGGTGTCTCCATGACAGACAATCGCTTCCAATCACCAGTGTCCAAATTGTGTTCCACTGAAGAGGTCTTCCAGGAGTAGCAATTGAGCGGCCAAAGAACTCTGAAAACACCATAGCAGTTGTAGATGCCTGTACTCATGAATCAACTCATGTCCCTTTGGAGAATGATCAGCTTAGCTTAATTGTAATGGTGCAGGATCAGTGACTCAGTGAAGCTCCTTGTATGTTTGCAGAATGCCAATTTGGCTTGCTGCGTCCATTACCATTTGGCTGAATGTGTCCCTATCTTGCCTCTCAAGGTTGTCTCTAATTTCGTTACTAATTTTGTCAGTATGAGGGTCACCTTCACATATTTCCAAATGAATCATGGGTAGAACTTCATGAGCCCTAGAACCAACTGGATAGTGCTAACTGACTTCACCATCAACCACCTTTCGATTGTGGAGATTGAGTCTGATTCCATTCTGACTGTAATTGGTGTGATAACACCCCCCAAGAAGTGGACTTGCAAGACTCTGAATTCACACTTCTCTTCTGTCCAATTGGCACCGCATTCCGTGAGTGGCTGCAGCGCTTGGGACACATGTTCCGCATCCTCATTGTCGTGTGCTGAATGGATCAAAATTTCAACATGGTAGTATACCACGAAGTTGTCAATGCATGGCTGTAGGCAATCATTGATGTAACACTGAGCAGTTTCTGGTGCATTTGTTATGCCAAATAACATGACGAGGTATTGAAATTGGCAATGATGCTTCGGAAAAGCCATCTTCGGTTACATGCCTTCCTTCACCTGGATGAGGTTATTACTGCTGCAGTCAAGCAACATAAATATCCTGGCCTCGTCCGCAAGGTCATGTATTATTGAGATTAAGGTAAGTGGATACTGATTCTTCACCATCACTTTGTCAAGTGCATGATTGTTCACACAATGTCTTAGTTGTCAATCCATAATTTTGGTGATGAGGATCTGTGCTGTTGCGATTAATGTTGATTGCTGAGTAAACCCATCACGTAGATTGACCTCGTTGGCAGCAAATATTGTCCACTACTCACACTCTGATTGATTGTAAACCCACTAATATGGTTAGTTATATCTGGACTCGGAGCAGATTGCATGGTCAGTTGATCGATGTGGGGGAAGTGTCTCCACCTTAGCTTTGCTATAGTCTTCCCTAGAATCTCCATACATAGCAAGAATATGTCCTCCATAGTGTGTAGGTGCCACCGTTGTAGTTGTGCCTGCTCCATCTTGAAATGGTGGTCCTCAATTCGTGCTAGATATGTAGCAGTAAGGAGAAATATCCAGGAGTCAGGATTTGAAATGGTTCGCCCAGGAAGCGGCCAAGCCCCGCTTCCAAACACTCTCTTCGCATCCCAACATGCCACTCGCAGTCATTCATGGTCCTCATTGTCGCTTCACCCTTCTGCTGCGACTACAACCACTGCTCCTTGCTCACCCGTCCAGCAGTAGTGGCCTATCTTACTCCCCATTAGTGATTCCATCAATGGTCGCTCCCAGCAGCCCCGGACAATCTGTTACTCTTTGATAGCATGTCCTAACAATCTCCTCAGTGGCCAGTATATTTTCAAACGCACTGGCTCAAAGAATTTTGATATCTGGAACACTGCTGCTGTTTTTCAGAACACCCCTCCTTGCAAGCTGTCAATCCTGGTACATTCCTAGGGCAACCCTGATGGTGTACCTGGTCCACTGCCACCACTATCGCTCATAGTGGGGTTCACACAGCCAATGGTAGACAGAGTTGCATATCAAAATTAGGATTGGTTTACTTGAAACCTGGCAAGGACAATCCAGGTTATCAGAATATCCGGGCACAACTACCACCTCCGATTCCTAGACATGTGATGAATACTCTAGTTACTGAACTGTTGATCCTACTTTTCGACTCGCACTCATGTCAGCCGGTACTTGGCCATTGAAGCCAAGCATAATGACATATTGTGGTTTGTCTGCCAGAACAAGCCATTTTGAAGTCTCGGTGGGATACTGATACTCATCCTACCACAATCGTTGAGAGATTGCACACATTGCATTTCCCCAGTTCCATCAATTATACACAGTTTGGGAATACTATGGAATGTGTCTGGTTGGGATGAACACAGTACATGGTGATGTGACATGCACACTTTTAGACTCTCCAACACCACATTCGACTTGAAAGTGATCTGACACAGTTGTATGCTGTCCTTCATCACCATCAAAGCCCGCATTGACACACTGGTTGAATTCCATTCTGTCCTGTCAGACCTCGTCCATCAATCAAGATGGCGAGAAGCGCATAGAAGTTTTTGGCTGCTGATTGTCAAAATACTTGTGTTGTTTGACTTGGTGTCCTTCATTCTCGCTTGGAGCTAGTTTCGTCTCCTGCTGTTATGGTGGCTGACATTATTATGACCATTAGGAGAGAACCATGCGATGTGGTTCGGAGATCTGCATCATGAGTGTTTACAGGTAGAATGATGGCCTTTGATGATTTCTGTTGACCCTAACAGCGCTTGCAGTAAGCCTGAAGGTTATCCTCTGCCTGCAGATTTGCCAAGTTTTTTCCATCCTGATTGGTCGGCATTGCTGCTAGTGTTGTCAGCTAGCTCAGGGAGGGATAGCCAGTAGCCTTATTTGCCACCTTGTAGACGAGAAGTCTATGGGCTATTTCTACCAACAATATTGCTACCGGTGCTCTGGCTTCTTGTATTTAACATGTGTAACCTGTGAGGTGGTGGCCTTATCAAAGAATTCATGCAAGGTTTCAAATCTGCCACATGCAAGTGTCATCAGTCCAACTGTGTTCTTGAGACAGTTGCAGATGCCTGCCAAACCAATGTTATGGATGAAATCTATAAGCTTCTGTGGATGCCACACAGCATCTCTCCAATTATCTGCGAAATGGTTTGCATAGGCTCTGTCCGATTCTTGTGGAAGTTGAATATAATCCTGCATCAGCATCATCACCACCCGGCAATGTCAATCCATATAACAATACACCGTGGGCATCTTCTGTGATCTGATTGCGAGGTGCTGTAGGACTAGGTCTGATTCTACAGATATGTTGGCCACTGATTCTGAAGGGTTAGTCTTTGCTGTCTGTGTGGGGACTGGGATCTGTTGATTACTCCAGGTGTCCAGAAGTAAGATCACGTGGTTGATGTGATTGGGTCAACGCCAGGGGAATAGGTGGGCATGGTAGTTCAACTTCGAGTGTACCATGTGCAGACATCTGTCCAACACTTTTGCACTGCCGCTGTACTGATCCAGGTTAAACATCAACTAGATAGGGGCTGTGGGCCTGCGGTGCATTGTTCAGTGGGTGCCACATGTTTCGCAGCGGATTGATCCTTTTCAGCAGCCATGTATACCTGGTCAGCCGCGATCCTTTCCCATGTGAGATTCACTTTGGCATTCCACTTGGCTTGATATTCGAGCAGCATTTGCAGCATCAGCTGGTTTTAAGTCGCCATGTTTAGATGATTCTCATCAGTACTTTGGGAACAGAGATCACACATATTGTCTTTGACTAGGCTGTCATTGTGTTCTGCAACTCCAAGGTTCAAGTCGAGGTCTTTCTAGAGGTAATTGTGGAGATCGTTGTTGTGGTTGTCATTGAGGACATTGTCAAGGCAATTCTCCAGTTCATTGTCTAGGTCAACATCAAGCCCTGTGTTGAGGTCATCTCTCGAGGTTATTATAGTTGGGGTGATCATCAAGGCCATCATGCTGGTCAATGTTGAAGCCATCATGGAGGTCATTGAGGTTATATTGTCACGTTCATTGTGAAGGTAATCATCGATGCATGGTCAAGGTGATGGTCGACATCATGGTCGAGGTTATGGGTAACGTTGTGGTTGAGATTATGGTTGAGCTGATGTTTGAGCATATGGTTGAGGTTATGGTCAAGGCTAAGTTTGAGGTTATGGTTGAGGTCATGGTTGAGGTTATGGTTGAGATTCTCATTTAGGTTATGGTTGAGGTTCTCGTTTAGGTTATTGTTGAGGTAATTTTTCAGGTTATTGTCAAGGCTATTGTTGAGGTTATTGTTGATGTTATTGATGAGGCTATCGTCTAGGTGATGATTGAGCTCATTATAGCGGTCATCATTCAGGTGGTCGTTGAAGCCATCGACAAAGTCATTGTCCACATCATCATCGAGGTTGTTGTTGAGGTCCTCATTGGTGTGATGGTCGAGTTCATCAGGAGGATTTCCATTGAGGACAACATTGAGCTTATTTTGGAGGTCAGCGTTGAGGTTACTGTTGTGGTTATTGTTGAGGTCATTGGCCAGGTCATTGTCAAGGTTATTATCAAGGTCAGTGTTGAAGTCAGCTTTGAGGTTATTGTCTAGGTCATTGGTGAGGTCATCGTGATCAGTAATCTGAGGCTCAGGTAAAACCGCGGGAGTGGTACATTTGTCTGTCAATTCCACTGCCAGCAGTGTGTCATCACTGCTGTGGATGTCAGTTACATGCAATTGAGTTAGGGTAGAATTCATTGGAGGCATGTTTCATAATGAGATACATTATATTTGTGGTGAAGGATCAACAGGGGTAAATCACAAGATGCTGTGTGAGAAATGTATGGCATTGATTATCAGTGGTAATACTATAATTCTGTATATCTGTATATTGCCTCATATGTGAATGTATGAATTGTTATGGTTACACATGTGGATATGGCAATATAATTGAGTAATAGGTAGGTAATAATATTGTTGGCAATCTCAGAGAAATCTTGAGTCATCTATATCAGATTGCTGCAAGTCTGCCCTGGATACATCTCATGCAATTGGTGAGAACCAAATTATGATTGCTGTCAGATACTGCTAGCAATTCAGATCTACTTATGAACACTAGATTGATTTAAGCTTACTAAGATGATCTGTTTATCATATTAAATAACTCCAATTTACAGAATATATAGAGTTCTATACATGATATGGTAGTAAACACCCAATTAATATCACATTGTACTAAAAACCTAATTAACTGATACTCAGGAATCCATATTGTGACCACATTGCTTATTAAGCTTGAGTAGATTAGAGAATAGATAGATTCTGAATGGTAAGAATAAACGTTTATTTATTATGTGACAAAACAGTATGGTAGCAAATTGCGATGTATTCGACTGCAACAATGTATGTCCAATCAAGGGTGATGCTATTTGCCATTAGAGTTACACTGTACTATACCAAGTGGGTATCCAAATAGCCACTCTAATATGTACATGGGAGCATGAATTTATATAGTAACAATCACACTCAAGCTAGGCTTCAGTTCGTACAATTTATCATATATAGAATGTATATTGCGGTTACTGCATTGACTTGCTATTGATGATGTTAGCACTCTCATGAATATGAAGCTGTTGTTTCATTGTTGAGATGGTTGCAGGTCGCAGGTTGTGCCAAATAATTATGGTAACTCTGAAGTATACTAGAACAAGAGTAGGATGGCGAATAGATTAGATTGTGAGATATACATTCAATGATATCGATATGGAGAACAAATATCGATGAAAATATAATTGAATACTAATCCAATATCATTTTACATTATTCACTCTGTAGGTTCAGCTTGAATATTAATCCCATAGGTAATTGATTAGTAATGTATCATACTCAGTAAGAATTTTCTTAATTGAAGTCTAAAGTTGTATGATTAGTTCTCAGTTCCTATTACAAATCTCTTTCTGTATTTTGGTACTTGGCTGATTTGTTTTATATCACAGAGCAAATCACAAATTTTGACAGAAGCTAGATAATACATATGAGACCGAGAGAAGACTGAAAATAAATCTAATTTTCGTATTGTAACAAGTATACTTCTGTTTCAATGCTCCCATGTTGGGTCTAATCTTTTCACTGAGGGGAAACAACTTGTGTACTATCTTGATTTAAGTGAATATCAATATTCAGAGTCTTCTAATAATTTGAGACAATGTTCTATCAGAGTACATCCCATAGAAGTGTAAGTTTTTATGAAAACTTCAGTTTATACACCAATACAATGTAGCAGTATGGTTCTTGTCAAAAACAGTCACATTTGGCTTGCAATATCACACTATGCATTGTCATGATATACCACTTACAGTTTCAGAAGTTGCAGATGCACTTCCAGAACAGGTTTACAGTTCACCAATAGAGGTATTGGAATTCCAGATATGATGAACTTGGTTTTTCATAGCCAAGATAGTCATATTCAATAGGTCATTGTACTGTTGGACAATAAAGGGGAACTGTGATACACTTTTCAAAGTATATCTCTTTGACATCAATACACCCATTGAAGTTAACAATCTTAGGTAGAAGCCACTGGAGGAATTACTTTACAGTATAATTACAAGTTGCTTCCTTTGTTTAGTAAGATACTTATCTAATCGTTACCATCTCATCATCTGGAAACTCGCCATAGATTACCACCTAAGAAATTGAAAACACCATCATTGGAACCTCTGCCCTCAATATTATAAAGAGAAATGATTGTCTCAAAGGAATAGCTCAAGGAAAATTTATTCATGAGGATTGTCTTACAGTTATTATCATGTTTTGCCACTCCAGTATTATTGTGATGGTAATCTGATTGGTGCCTACAGTTCTACATCAACTATCAAGATATAAACAGCAAATCTATCTCAAATCACTATCCACACCTGCAAGGATGAGAAATACACAACCGTCCAACAGAGGCAAGGATATATGTGAAACTTGATGACCAAGGTGTGGATAATCTAATACAAGTCCAGAAAAAGGATGACCATCAGTTGGCTGCTAAGATACATTATGGGCTATTTAAATCAATACTTCCACAATGGAGAATTAGCAATACCCTAGTAGACTTCCAAGCCACCATAAACAATATTATTTAATAAGCACGCAATCAATTTCCATCCACCTAACTGGAAAATGAGTTGTTGTCCAGTAAATCCTAGGAGGCACAAATCATACAATTAACATAGACTATGAAGTATATACTTAAAGCCAACTTGTACTTGGAGTCCAACAAGTGTGAAGTCCATATGGATACAGTGAAATACCGAAAACTGATTAAATTAATAGACAGTATTGTGATAGGCTTATATACAGTTAACAATATTACAAACTAGGGCAAGGAGCAGAGTGCAGCGAATAGTTGGCTGATTAACATACACTAAGTTTAACAATTTCGGGGGATCCACAAGAAGAATTGAAGATTCATTCCATGGGATTTTGACCAAGCTGAACAACAGACAAGACTCACCAAGAAATATGAAAATCCAATTTGGGAGAATGCTTAACAGTTGGTATTTGAAAACATGACAACTGCAAATAAATCCACTTCTGTTCTCTGAAGTTTTAATCCCAATAGAGAAATATTTATCAACACTGACACTTCTGATTATGTTGGGACTGAAATATTGTTACAATACAATTAGGAGTATTCTCTATATCCCAAACCATACAATTCTAAAATCTACTACCCTGTCAAATGTTGTTGTGAAATCTACCACACAGAGCTTAAGTCAATTTCTGAAGCTTCAGATGATTGGTGGCTGTACTGCAAACAGACTTTACTACCTCTCCAGCTACTTACTGAACATAAGGGCTTGGACTGATTTATGACAAAGAAACTTCACAACTGACAACGTGCTAAGAGGGCTGAATAGATTTTGCACTGTAATGATAGAATCATATTCCTGTAAGAACAGTCGAGTGGGAAAGCTGATGGAGTAACATTTAGGCCTGGTGATATTTATGAGGGTGAGGATAAACGATTAAAATATTTAGAACAGATGGTTCCAAAGCCACAGATTCCACTAGAACAACTGTAATTGTTGGCACATGGTCTAGCTGTACAGGGTAGTCAATGTATTTCTAATTTGGTTGTTGAAGCATATTAAACTTACACATTACCAGATACAGATATCTCTGCAGTTAAAGAGAATAGAAGATGGAAAGAGATTGCCATATCCAAAGACAGTGTAAGCAAGGTAATACAACTATACTGTGGGAGGAGAAAGGTTTACAAACATGAAAAGGTACACACAAATTATCCAACTAGTTCATGGTACAACACAAGTGTCCAGGTACTAACACCTATGGTAGGCTTTGGATACATTGTATTGGTGAAATGGATGCACACAAGAGCAACTGAGTTTATATGGTCAAGTATGTGGTATGATTCCATATTGATCAATGTGCCATGACATTGATAATAACAATATAATACATGCTTGCCCACCATTGATCAAGTGCTGCTTTCGCCCAATTTTCTTCAAACTTGCCATTATATTATCCCTGTCCTTCTCTACGGACATCAAAGGCTGCACCAACCAGTACATGAGCTATACACAATCATTTGTGTATGCTGTTTGATGAGCCTTCATGCTCTGTGATGGCGTACCATGGTATGATAGCGTTCAGGGTTGTCTGGCAAAGTGGGATACACCAATCCAATTTCGGTGTGATCTGAAGGTGGTAAATACTGGTCTGATACCATTGTTACCAGGCCAAGGTCCAATCCGAAGAGAAGAGGATGATAATACCTGAGAAATGATGAAATTTCCTTACTGCTTTCAGATACTCCATATCTCCACACCGGATAGCTGTGCCTTTTGATGGATGGCATATCTCAATGCAGTCTCTGAACCCCATCCACAAGACTTTGAGTATATTCAAGGTGCTTGGCCAGTACCCAGCTTGTGGGTATATATTTTGAAGCTCCCCATTTGATGAGGTAACTAAGGTTCTGAGGGTACTGCCATGTGCAGAAGGTGCCGTAGACTTCCCATTCCTGTATTTCGTCAACCATCACCAGGAGCAGTTCTGAACACAATTAAGAAATGACTGGCAGTCAATATCAAATGAGAAGTAACATATGGAAGATGTTGTATCTCTGCATTGCGGTAAGCAAGTCAACTGTGTATGCAATCAGATTGATAATCTTACACACAGTGTAGAGTCCAGTGTGCTTGTACTTGAGCTTTGTGAATATATTGATGTTGACAAGTTAGTGGCCAACCACCATATGCTGTCGCCAATGACAACAGATCCCTCTCTCCTGCAAGCATACTGTGCATGCCTTACTTGAATCTGAATTATAGTTTCTGAGAGAGTTTGGTAAGTCTCTTTCAAGTCTGCTATCTGTAAGTGTGCCTAAACCTCTATTCCAATACTGGGTGGCTAGCGCAACTCAAATTACATTGCCAGGACGGGGTCGAATTCCATTCCGAAATGTATAATTGCTATGGAGTTGTGAACCATGATACTGAATGTGGATCCCACTAATGGTAAGAGTTTGACCCAGTCATCCTGCTTGTATTGTGAAATTGCCTCAGTGCTACTGTTTATTGGATCATTGTGCCGCTCACTCCACTAGACTGTTTGAAGTTTGAAAGAAGTGAAAAGTCAAAGATTGGTATGGTAGTGAAGGTAAAAGAAATGCGAAAATCGACTACTGTCTGACTGTCTTGATAGGGTGGTTGATGGTATGCGATCCAGGGCTTCCGGTTCTCCTACTTGAAAGTCATTCAAGCCAACACTGGAGAGTGGATATCCTCCCAGGAAGGGAGGAAGGTGACCATTTCAGTTAAATAGTTAATGATTTCAATGATTCAGGTGTATCCAGATCCTGTTGATTCTGCCAATCAGTACCTAGATGCAAAGTATGTTTGTTCCTCAGAAACGACCGTACAGACATTTACATGTTGAGTTCTTAGCATGTTTGACCCAGAGTGTTCATTGGGGGTAAAACTGACAGCTTCGTACCTACCTTGAGATTTCTGACTGTGTTGAAGACCAATCATGATTGCTTGATGTGTGCTATGCATACTTCAGGTCTCCAAAGTGATCTGATCTGGGCACTTTGTAGACATGGCTAGGAACTCCACTGCAGAGTACCACAGGAACTGTTTTCCTCCATACATACATCAAAGGGTGTTCAAATGATATCCATTCACTCTCATCTATGAATAGGATATCATTCATGATTAGTACTATTGTCACCTCAAAGGGTGCACTGCTGGGTACCTATGATGTTTGGTAAGAGGTTACAATATGATTTAGATATCGTATTTACTACCAAGCTAGCCAGAAATAGGGCCATCAGGGATTTATAGCGAATAACATAGTTGAATCATCGCAATCATCCATTCACAGGGTTCATCGAGTCTTTGAGATGTTTCATCAGGATGTCATGTGATGAGGAAGTCTCTCGTAGTCAATTCTGCCACTAGGTGAACACAATTCCTGTTGGAAAGTACTGAAGATGTTTGGGATTACATTATAAAAGCATCACAGAATTCACTCGCCCAAGCAAGTGCTTTCATGGAGTGATGATTTGCACATTTGCTCAGAGCTCCCAATCCTGAGCACGATAATTCTGTTCTGTTAGGGGGAATTTTTACGCGATGACATTTGCCAGCCTGAGAATTCTGAAACCATCATGCTGTTAACAATGACAGTGAACACCAAGCTGATTGGATCAATCAGTTTGATTATCAGCTGTACCTGGTCAAAATTCACCAGAATGGTAGCATTGGTACAGTCATGTTTGAACTTCCAAATCCAGAATTCAGCTTTCTGAGTCTATTTCTGTTTGAGCACTTTGGATGTCCTGGATGTCACTGAATTCTTCAGTAGATCTGATACCAGTACAGTTAACCTTGCAGAGTTCCAGATACACCACTGATAGAAGTTCTTCAATCCAAGAACCATTAATATATTACAAGCTGATTGTGCTGTTGGCCAGTCTTGCATCATTAAGAGGTGGTGAGACTCCATTGCCATCAGCTTCAAATTAGTGATACGTTGAAAAAACTTACTTTTGAGAATCCATAATTGCCCAATTCTGCCTTTCCCTAGGGGTTAAATTTTTATCAACACTTCAGCACCTTTCTAATCTGCTCTTTCTGCTCATCCTCCACTGCCAAGTGGATCGGTATATTATCAACCCAGTAAATAGTGACTGTTTGGATTGAAGCCGGTAAGCCATTATTGATTTTGGCTTGGAAGGTAGCTTGTGCAATCATCTTGTTGAGGGAATAATATGGCAGTGAGACAGGCCCTATTGGATGCATATAGTGTTAGGAACGGATCCGGAAACCTTGCCACCTGTCTGGATTCTGTTCACAAACACAGTTGGGTTCGGTCCCAGACCCATCCAAATAGCCGGCCCGCAACCTCATGGTGGGCCAAACCCATGCCGATACCTCATAACTGCTGGGTGTTGCGAGATTTGACTTGAACCCTCCGTTTCAATCTCGGGTTCTTCTTCTTGGGGGGTTCTATTGAAGGTCTCATTATGATATCATACTGATAATCGCAAACTATTGACTTTGGTAGATCACTGGCATTTTTGATGTATTCGGCGCTTTTATAATACAGACAAAAAGAGACACACCCCCTGCCTCGTCATGAAAATGGGTGTCAACAGAGCATCACTGATATTTGGTCTTGTACCTTGGGTAATCTGAGTGGAGATTGGTTGCAGCAATTCATAAATGAGGCATTGGCCACCTTTATAGGCAAAAGAGAAAGAGCAACACACCCTACCCCATTCAGAAAATAAGCGTCAACAGAGCGTCAAAGATCTCTAGTGTTGTATGTGAGGTAATTAATAAGAGACTTCATTGCTGTGATGCATAATGAAAGTATTGGCCGCCTTTATGGGTAAAAATGCAAGTAACAACGTCACTACTATCTTTTAAAAATGAACGTCAAAGGAGTATCAATGATTTTTGGCCATGCATGTTGGTTAATCGAAGCACAATGTGGACGTTATTGTCTTTAAACAACGTTTTGACTATTTTCATAGGGTAAAATGCTCATGAACACATAGTTGCAGCTTTGGAAAGGATATAAGTTGTTACTGTCCAGGAGGCTGTTGTGGGAATATCTCTTGTGTATCTGCCAATCAAGGCTTCCAACTCCGTGTTGATAGATGTCTGCTGTCAAGTGCAACTTAGAATACCAAAGGTGCAAGACAAAAAATTGTAGACGCTCCGTTGAAGCTTATTTTCAGGATGGGGCAAGGTGTGTGTCACATTCTCGGTTGCCAATAAAGGCGGCCAATGTTTTGATTATATATAACAATGACCAAATCACTGTTAAACTGCCTGACTCACAAGACCAGAAATCGTGGACCTCTGTTGATGCTCATTTCATCACGAGCATATCCACAACATGTAACCATTTTATTTGGCATTGTATATCATTACTGGTATTTTGGCAGCCTTTATATCATCTTCATGTACTTTCTCCTTTATCACTACATTTTTCTTTAATAATACATATAAATATATCCTGTAAAATATACTTCAAATTGTCCACTAATTGTAGATCGTAATGAACTCAAAAATCCCGTTCCTTTCTATCAATGCTTGTCTCCACTTGTATGTTTTCTCAATAGGCTGCTCTGGTCGGCAAACTGAATACCAGCTTCATTACCATGCAGCCGAGAGTGTACCAACCTGTGCATGTTCTTTTATCAGTCAGCAAATCTGGAATAAAATCTTTATCATGCTTGTGATACTTAGCATATGCATCAAAATTGAAAAATTGAGCATTGGAAAGGGAAGTATGTATATACAAATATCGGGGTGGCACACGTTCGATTTGCCAAGCTTGCACTCCCTCATTGTGACCTGGTTGTGTAGGTGGTGTCAGTTGTGGTGTCGGCGGTCTGTGTCGGTCTGGGGGAGGTGCACCTGTTCCTTTGCACCACCAGTGTGTCTGCGGAATCTTTGCCATACCAGTTAGGCAAGGAAGGCAAGCGTCTGTTTGCTTTTCACAAACCACAGATGGGTGACTTTCCATCGCAGCCATTACGTTTCTATGCCCAGGAAACCAAGCTTCCCGCTTCCTCTTTTCTCGGACAGCGGCGCACTGTTTCTTGGTCAGGTATTGCATTTCCTTGATAGCTGCTCGCAAAAATCCTCCGTTGACCGTTTTGGCCATATTCAACTCAAGGTGCATGTCGGACTGTTCAAACTTTACCCAACATCCTTGCGGTGCCATAGTAGCAGGCATGTTGAAAACCTGCAAGAAATTAGAAGCTGCTTCAATGAATGAGATTCGTCTATTACCTCTACCATATACACTTCTGTAGCATCCTCGAGGGTGATTCAAACCAGTTTATTCTACTCTGGGGGACACTCAACACAGAACTCGTACGTCAGATTCGCACAGCTGACGTCATCGTGATGTTCGATCAAACGTACTGTGGAGACAAATGCTCTGATCGACTGCGCAGGTTTCCCATCACGTGCAGGTATGAATTGTTCATGTAACTCTCTGCTTGCACCAGCTGTAGATTATATTGGTAGTTGACGGCAGTCTACCTCCATATGGATCAACTCACATCCAAGCATATACTGCTTCTGATTCTTGCTTCTTCCAGTTGAACAGACCATTGTGAAATGTATGTTCTGGGCCAGATTTTTGCTACCTGGATTGGCAGTGTTGTGGTGAACTAACTGGTGTCTGGGTTGTTGCTGTGACTCATCAGGTGTTGTATTAGGTGAAGCACCTGTAGGCCGGCTCGATTCAGATCTGATTCCACCTTGCTGTGGGGTTAGTGGTGCCATGATCTGCCCGTGTGGAAAAGTAGACGATGATGATCACCAAAAGGCATGAGATGTCCTGAGGAAGATATGGTTACCTTCAAGTCAAAATGGAATGTGTAACAGCCTACCTGCATGGTCTACTCAACATCAATCCAACTACATCTTACGGGAGGTTGCAGATGTTTTCAACCTTCCTGTGATTTGCAGTAAGTCACTCCAATAGATTTTGCTTGTGTACACAAAGAAATACAGGTAAACAACAGATGAACCCTGATGTTTGTGAAACACGAAGAGGACATTGTTTGCTGGGAAGAATGTCTAGTGATGTTTCTGTCAAGAAATCCCCGGGATCTTGAAAGAAACAGATGTTAAACTCCAAGTCATGTTGTAAGGTTAGCCTGACAATTCCCAATATAGTGACAGTCAAAACACAGATTTTGCTTTGTTCAATTTGATCAAACATACCAACCTTGACGCAGCGTACCTCGATGTGGTCCATATGTTACAACATCCAATATATCGCCCAACAACAAAGTTAACACAAAGTAAAATAGGCAATGCTGCGAAAAGAACCCGTCAATACTTCTGGCAGGCAAAGTTGCCCCATCAACCAAGCCATCCACACGACAATGTCATGAACCGAATGTAGGCAAGAGTGGCCTGGAAGCCAAATCGGCCCGATCCATTGGAGAAAAATGCAGCTCATGATCCACACAGAACCATGTTGTGGAGAACACACGAGAAACACAGTTTTTAAGTAATCAAGAAAGAGAGAAATGGATCGAGGATTATGCAGATAGAGAAACCTCCGTGGCAAGAACGCGAGTTCATGACGCAGAGACCCTGATTGAGCACGAGCAGGAAGATATGAGAAATGCTGAAAACGCAGGTTGACAACCCAAAAACTTGTAACAGCTTGTCAGGATATGATGAATCCTATTCCAGACAGTCTGAGCGATATTAGAAGTTCCGACCATGAGGAGAATGGGGAAGATGAGGAAGATAATCAGGAACACACTGAGCTGGGCAAGCTGAGCGAAGATGACGAACCTGGCTGGGGGATGGGCACAATCTCCAAAACAGCACATCAGCACATGTCGGGTTTTCGGCAGAAGTGGATGAAGCTTGATGAAGTGATGCAACTGGGACGGAGGGACATCGCTGATAACTTCCATCAGAGACATATGAAGTATTGGACAGCTGAAATAAAGGTTCCATATGTTGTCAAGCCACACACGGAAAATGATACAGCTGGATCTGCACTGCAAACATTTGGAGAGCTCATGGAGACTCTCGATATCGCCCACCAAATGCTTCAAGGGACTCCCCAACAAGGATGTAGACATATGAGGCCAGGTTCTGGGAAACAAAAGTGAAACAAATGCATAGCCTCTCTCCCAACCAACACAATACCTGATTCGTCACCGATTATGAAAGCGCAGTCTGTTGAACCTGTATGAGTTTACCCCTGCATCTAGCCTCCCTCCTATATTACCATGTAGAAATCAGATTAGGATGAAGAAATGGTGACAGCTTCAGTGTCACTGGAGAGATAGATAGGCAAATCACTGTTTCCGATGACAAATCTGTTTGAAAAGCAATTCCTGTACCTATTGTGCTATGTATGATCGTTTTCTTAATTTCAGCAACCAAATTGTGAGACTTGATAACTCATCTGTGCATGTGCAAGGGTGGTACGGGCCATGTGAAAGTTCCAGACCCCAAATCAAGTTGATCGACAACCAATGAACTTGATATCGTCTTGCCTGTTACTGTTAAGTGAGAAAGCAAATACTAAATTAGATACAAAATTTATTAACAAAATTTAAGGCAGTGATGTCAGAGGGGTCATAGAAGGAGTGGTCAATGTGCTATGCGAACCGGTATGAATGACAACCGTCATGCTGCATTCATCCCTGCATCCAACTCTATAACTCTCTACTCAGACCTGGTGCACATGGTAAAGATTTTGAAAGTTGCTTATAGTAGGTCGTGGAAATCAAGGAGAAGGAGCTGGATGAGGAATGGTGAGGAAGTCGGGCTAAACATATCAAAAAGTGGTGGATAAATGTACTTGCCATAGATTGCCGACCGAAAGTGCCGGAATGTGATAGGGCTACGTTATTCATTGCTCAGGTAACGTGTATAATGGTGGATTAGAAATTGAGAGGTTTCGAAGCGCTAGGATGCCAATGACTTTACATAGAAACCTCATATTGGCTGTCTATAATCACTATCTGCATTTTTGCATACAGTTGTTGAGCATACAATGACTGTTATTATGTCTTTAAGGTGAGGGTCAATGGAGCATCAACGATTTCTAGTCTTACATTTTCGGCAATCAAAGGGCTGCCTAATCACGTCCTTCCAAAGTGGAATTATCGGGTGTCTTTGTCAGTTGAAGGGAAAGCGACACACTCCGTGCCCAATCCTCAAAATTAGCCTCAACAGCGCGTCAATGATCCATGGTCTTGCATCATGGATACTCAAAGGGCGGTGCAACGACATTAACCCATAATCGATGTATTGGCTGCCTGTATGGGCCAAAACGTTGTACGGTGGCGTGCGCTCGAGTAGTCGAGTGTGTGCAGGCGTATGCGAAGATGTGTCTATTGTATCGTGTAACGAGACATGACGCATCGACATAAGGTCGATCGACGACTAATGGTGCTATGTACAAAAGATGCAAGTTACATCATAGTCCTTGGTATAGTGATATCCGTACTTCCAATCAGCTCAACACTCCTCCAGGACGGCTATCACGTCCATTTCAAACAAAACAGTAAACAAAGGAGAAGAGGAGCCAATCAAATATTGTGGATCTCCTCGAAACAAACGTGCCAAATCAATTTACTTTCCGACGGCATTCCCGACGCCATTTCCAATTCCAATACCATTCCCGTGACCATTCCCGAGCATACCAAGGCCATTTCCGAGGCCATTCCCGAGTCCAATTCCGATCATTCCCATCGCAGCACACTGCTTCAAGAAGGCGGGCTTCGGCAGTGGCTTTGTGAAGCAGTCG
>Ga0307515_10001189_pt1 | contig 59581 bp, 60 predicted proteins | sample 17_EM_MG_FD_194513 | JGI IMG/M metagenome (GOLD analysis project Ga0307515, IMG submission 194513) | Populus trichocarpa ectomycorrhiza microbial communities from riparian zone in the Pacific Northwest, United States - 17_EM | ecosystem: Host-associated > Plants > Roots > Unclassified | place... | reverse complement strand
ATTCTAAATTGGATATTCTGAGTTTAATCTACCCATTGAATATGGTTGTTACCCATTATTAGTTACTGCTGCAATATAATTACCATGACTGCATTTATCAAATTGCAAGTTATCACTGCTGTATCTGATTTAAAAAAAATTTCAAGAACTATATTGCTTATTGTCAATGCTCCTGGGTAATGAATATCCTATGTCCATGTCCTAACCACAATCCGATCCATTCACCTTACGTTTTCTGTATACCTTATTTTCAATATACCTATACTTGGATACCTGTTAGCAAATGTCTTGGTATTGTGCAATTTGCAAATAGCATGGGTATCAAGAAGTAGGACAATTTTATCTGCGGACTAATTTTTAAATTTATCATTGATTGTATTCTATGCTATCCCCTGGATCGTAACTTTGGCATTCCTGGCCCGTTTGGGCATTGCAACTGACTCTCCACTTGCAAACATTTAGCAATGCAACCACAACTCTGTGGGGGTGGCCTGGGAGCATTTTAAACTTACTTTCTAATGTCTTGAGAGCATTTTGGCAAAAGTAAGTACTGTACAGGAATGGGGTGCTGATAAAAAGGGCAGTATTTATTGGGAGGGTTGTCTCAAGATCAGCTTCCCAAAAACTCAAAAATGTCACTGCACAGCCCAGATGGTCAACTCTGCCCAGAACACCCCAAAATATCCTTTAAGCTTAGTGCTAAGAACATGCTCTGAAGTCCTAATATAATTGCACACAAGGAATTCCATCTGCAATGTGCCTGAGAGTCAAGGTTCAGAGGGGAGATACCAATACCCATTGCACAGCTCTCATTGTGAACAAGGCTAAAACCCACTTTGTCAAATATTAAAGAGGGCATATCTTTACCCCTCCGGCAGAGCTCCAGTTGCAGGCAATTATTGGCACACCTTGAGAAGGGAAGGTAGCCGGGATGGTAGCTTTGCCAGCAGGAATGCCTAGCCAGATATACCAAATCTCCAGCGAAACTTTGTTAAGCATGGTCAAATCTCCAGTAGCTGTGGTGTCTCAATAATAAAAGGCATTGTTTTGTGGAATTCAATCAGCTGTAAAGGAGAAAGGTGGGTAGTGGTGCATAGACATGGGGTGGGTTGCCAGTTCAGAGAGCGAATTTTGGTGGGGCAGTAACACTTACAAAGTCACATCACATATAATTTACAACTCACTTCAACAGAAAGTGGTATTTGCTACTAAAGAAGACTTGATAAAATGGATGGCCTCTGGTGACCATTTTTGGATGCATAGGGAAGTGGTTGCATGGGCGGCCTGTATGGACTGGGAACTGTTAAGATCCAGGGGATACGGCATATTGAAGTTTTGTTTTGCAATTTGTCATTCTGTTACTTCCAAACCTCACTGGCATAGATTTTGATTCACAGTACAGGTATAGTATACTATTCTCAGTCATCCTGAACCTAGTTACAATACTCAGTTTTGATTATGGCTTTCCCAATTATCAATCTATTATTCTATAAAATACAGCCACACTGTTGTAACAAATATATATCTCTAAAATATAAACAATCTGCAATCTTGCAAATTCAATATAGTTTAAAGCTACTATTTTCCTCTATACTAGTCTTCTTCTCTTGTTGTTGTATAGCCCTATTATTATCTTTTACAGAGTATAGATAATAATTATCCACAGTTATGTCTTACTGCAATGTGGCAGATTCAAATCATCTCAGCTAATTTGATTTCATGCTCTGTACTCTCTCTATCTTTTTGATTTCACATTTGTTTCATGAACACTTTCATATTGTGACTCCTTTTCAATCTCAATGTGTATAACAAGCAATAGTTATTCAACATCTGGCTATATATATTATTATTCATTAATTGGCCAGATAGATATATTCTCATTTTTTATTAACAAGTTACCTACTGTTGGGAAATCACTTGTACTTCAAAGATAGACTGTAATACTGTTTCTGTCTACCTTTTTTGGTGAAATGTTAACAAGTACTTCCAAGTATCTCAAATCTGAATATGAGTATACCAGTTGTTCATGGTGAAATACCCTGTTTGTGTATATAATGAAACTAATATTAACTAAGAAAATGATATTTGTCAACTCCGTAAGATTACTTTTCTTGATTGTACTCATGTACTCTTCCCAACTATTGACATACTACTATTATAGTCGCAACCTCCTAATCATTACCTATTGAATTTGAGATCCAATTCTCTTGTGAAATCTATCATCGTCCCACTAATGAATGTCTTTTAAATTGTAGAAATTTAATAAACCTGTTAGTTTACAACTCTTTCCAATAAATCTACCATCATAATCATCCAATGAACTGTCAATAGAACCAGTTTTGAACTTAGTTTGTTTACAAATACTACTGTCAGACTATTTCTCCCAATATCATCTCACTTATGGTATTTTACTCTTGATGCCGATACTGAAATCAGGTTGCACTATTATTTTTGCAAATTCTTATAAAGTAATCACCATGTATTCAAGTTTAATTGGAATCTCACCTGTAATACATTGTAGTATAAACATAATCTTTCTAGTACAGTTGACAGGATATTAAATCTGTTCAGCTCCCATCAACAGTGGTAAGTCTGCAATACTAATAGTATCTAATTACCACAGTACTGTTGATGGCCAGAATCTCTTATAAGAGATATATATACTACCTTACAGATTCAATTTTGCCATATGATTCTTGATAAACACTGGAAGATAAAGACCAAATAACTAGAGAGATACCCAGCTGTGCCAGTGGTAATATATATGCACAAAGAAATGAAGTTCATGTTGTGACTACTTCTACAGATATAATATTTTGTGTATACTGTACAGATATAGGGGGAATGTGTACATCAGCCACGAAGGTATATCATTACAGGATTATGTCGTAGTATGAAAATTTGATTGCATACTGCTGGAGATATCAAAGTGGTGGATAGGATAGATTGAAAAATATTTAACTATAGTTACAGTAATGAATGTCAGAAAATTATCAGAGTGATATGAGTAGAATTCAAATTACCAAATACAGACCAATTACCACATATTGAAATGTGTATACTGGAAATAACAACTTAATATAGTATGTAAATACTGCCAAGACTATCTTTATTATGTATTGCTAAAGTAATATATATTAATTAGGCTATACTTAATCGTTAAAATACTCTAGAATACTAATCAAAATCAAGTATTACAAATACTATATGAATTCATTAATATCAATATGAAACATACCAATTTCTTCAGTGAAAACACCAATTTGGCTAACTAATTCTTTAATGCATTTACTGACTCTGTAATTCTCACTGTGTGTGGTTTATTCCCATTATTAATGTTACATTTTACACTGGGCACATTGTATTACCTTGAATATTATACTGCAATAAACATCAAACAAAAATCCTGTGCTCTTTCAGTTATAGATAAAGAATAGACCTTGGTGAACAAAGTATATTAAATGATACCAATTCTTAGAAATGAATAAAGTCACAACAGATGGTATTTAGAACAAGATATAGTGATAATCGAATTTTATATCAGTTTGTTATTACTGTGATATATTTGATTGAATGAATCATATTCAAATAGATTCAATACTATGCATACTGTAATCTGGTATACACATTGCCACATTGGTCTATTTCAGCAGGGTGTGTAATGCGTTCCATGATAGGAAGAATTAAATAAAACTAGTAGTAAACTATTTCATTTCAATACTAAACAAATAGTATTAGTTGGAACTTTATGGTACATTGTTTGTTATAGATGTTAGTGAGAATGTAAAATTCCAAATGTTAGTATATAATTCACACATTGCATGCTGCATTGTGATATCTAGTTCCATGTGTATCTTTGAAACTGAAGCTCAACACTGGTTATTGTAAAATTGGATGTTCTGCAGTATTACATATAATTTGGAGATTAATATTATATTGCTGATTTAACCAAGTTTGATTATTATACCTTGCAGTATGACATACCATATCACATTCAACTTGCATGAAAGAATTAATCACTGAGCTAGTTATTAAATATAGATATATGTGTAGATTAGAAGTATATGTACAATTGAATATACAAAATATACTAAGTCATATATATAATTAACCAAGGAGTTTACCTGACTGTTTATTTATAAAATACAGATCACTTTAAAATTTACAACTTATATCCCATAATCTGGATTTATTATTCACCAAGCTTAAATTATACTCAGTTACTCTAAGTATTCAAACCATTTTCAAATTGTATTTCTGCAATATATTATATATGGACCCTGGTGGCAAAAATGTTATATTATCAGAAGAATACTGTCATATGCTTGCTGAATTCTTGTTATGATTTCATTATAACATTTATGCTCTAAATTTCATAGGGTCCTAGCTATCCAACTTATTCCCTGTAGCTATCTACTGTTATCTCAACTAACCGAAGATGCCAATACTCCCACTTATCAACCAGACAAGTCACTAACTATTCAACCAGCCATTCAGTTCATGGAAATGTCAACTAATGTCTACACCACCATGTTAATAGATAGTTTACAAATACTGAAGTCTAGACAGTATATGATCACCTAACTGAACACAGTATCAAAGTGACTGTGATTAAGCAGCAGGATATCGGAATATTTTTAATTGTGATTACTAATTCATGACTGTCAATATATTTGTTTTACAGTGAATGTTGAGTAATACTTCAATATATTTTTCACTGATACAAAAGTATATGAAGTATCTATTGTCAGCTCTCATATTAATACTAGATATATTGCATTAATATCTCAGAAATCTCAAAATTATCTTATATGGTGTCTACAACTATCTACCATACAACTTATACATTAGATAATAAATAATTGTTTATGGTGCACAATGCATATTACCAAATTTTAATTAACCTTGTAATCGATTGTTGAAAGCTTATTGTTTTCAAGAATGGTGAGTAAAACTAATAGCTGTTGTTTAATTATGTATTGATAACAATTTTACAGCAGCTCAAGACATGATCAAGTGCTATTTTCACTACAATCATCTCAATCAACTCTAACTATATACAATCCTCCAATTGAACCTAAAGTATTATATTATTGAATTAGAGAAATATTCCAAATTGACTTGAGAATGGCATTATCTAGAATGTTCCAAATATATACATATTGAAGCCATGTAGTGCACAAACTCAGTTATAAGTAGATATTATCTTACTTCACCATCACTCCACTTGATACCTTGTTAGATTATATTTTAACAAGACTTACAATGAATAAATTTCATACCAATACTGTTTTGTGAAAGTATGAACTGTCAGTGGAGATTTCTTGCAGGTGTAATTTGCTATATAGTTCGACAAAACGAGATGGATAAAATCAATAAAAATGGATAATTCCTGTGATGGTAATGATCTTCATAAAAAGTACTACAAAATATTGTCGAACTGGAAAGAAACAAAATTGCAGAATGCCATACTGGGTGGATCAATTGAATTTCGGGGTAAACATCTTCTACCTTTCGATTATTGTCCAAATCATTATCCCCACAAATTCAAATCACAACATTTTACATAAGGGTACACCCACAGCTGTGTGGTATTATATAGCAATGATTAGTAATTGTTAAAATATAGATTAAAATATATACAAAAGTGACCAAAGATACAAGTATAAAACAGAAAATTTGGAGTACATACACAAATTTGAATCACTACTCAGTTACTCTTGTGACTTATTCAGTTATATCACTTACCACTTTTGCAACTTCACTGTTAGGTACCAAGTGTCCTTTAGTGTAGCCATATTAGCAAGTTGTATATTTAAGCTATAGTCTAAAAGGATAGCTGCAAGATTCAAATGTCAAACTTGGATTGAGATACAAATATGCGAATCATAATTTATTTGCCACATTGTCATATGACCTGATGATATAATTCATAGAATCTATGATACAATCTAGAGATTGTACTTCCACTATATATATAGTATTTGATTGTATATCTTCTGATTTATTATACTACAAGACTATTGAACATGTGCTATTGATATAGATTTCTGACAAAATACTACCCAATGTATATGCCCCATTGAAAGTAGTAACTGGACAGTAAATCTAACTTTGCAGTATATAATGGACCAGATTCTTACTTGTCTGACCATATCAGGCTGTATATTGGACTTATTAAAGATATATTTTAAGACAGCCTCCAAAGTGAAACTTATAATTACAATATGCTTAGAATTCAAGAAATTATCATTGGTGTCCAATTTAAATATATTGGAAAAGTACACTTTCAGATTCATGAATATTGTCTACAACTACAATTAGTGTATAGGTTTTGGTATATCATTCCACAGGACTCAAAATATAAATAATAATAATCCACTTGTTAAAGTACAATCTATAAGCTTGAATATTTGCAATATCTATTGTATTGCTAACTAGAGTGCATTCATATTCGCTAAGCAGATATCACAATATTAACACTATAGTTTTTCGGATCAATACTATTTGTAACCTTTTTGTTTTCAAGCCAATTAGTAATTAACAAACTATTGTTATTTAGATTATTCTATCTCTGTCAAATAGAATAGAGCATTTATTACCATACTGATGGTATCTAGTTGGAGTATATATTACTTACTTGAATGCACAAGGTAGTATATATAATTGTGAAAATAACACTTTTCAGAAATATATTCATTTTCAAAGAATTTATTACATGATATGGATATGTAATAATCACTCAAAAGCTGATAAAAAGGTAGCCTACAGTACAAGAATCCAACAACATTTGTCATTGACATAGAAAATCTGATAGTTAAGAAATAACATTGAATCTACTAGCTTCTATGCAAGCAACAAACCATAAAACTGGATTTCAAAATACTGGGTTAATATATTTCAGTCTAGAATTGTAACTAAGTTAAAAGCAGTTCTCATTCATACTAAGTGATAAAAATATCCATATAAGTCAAACTGAATATATATGAGATTTAGAAACTATAGACAATATTTTGACTCCACAAATCTTCTGATTTGAGAACATTTATATGTTCTATTCTGTCTGTAAAACAACTAACAGGCTTAGTGTTGATTTTGATATATACATTAAGCTGTGAATTAATACATGACTCTGGTTGTTATTTTCAATTCTTAAAAGCTACAAATCACAGTAACTAGTGTCTATAATTAATACTAGTTCATTATAATATGATGGATATGATAAATTAATTTCTTTGAAAGCTGTATAATATTTTCTTTATATATTTATTATACTTTTGATATATTACACAGTTATGCAATAAAAAATATACTAGTTTCTACTTGGATAGTATATTTCTAAATAACTGTCTTGATAATAATATATAGTATCTAATATCTATTATCTAATTGTAGTTATAAATACAAATTTCACCATTTCTTTTAAAATACTCCATACATTATATACTGCAATACTTGTTCAATAAGTCGGGGAATTGACGATATCATCCAATCTGTTCACTGTTAGATAAAGCGTCAAGTATAATCTATATAGAACGAATTTCAGAACAATAAAGATCATAGTATAATGTGATTAACAAGAAGTCTGAATAACTCAAACTCAAACTGTCATCAAGTTGATATTTAGTTAGTTGAAATAATTGATAAAAAGGCTACATCTATTATTTGTAAAATCTATATTAGTTCTCACTCTATGTCCCATGTTATACTGATAAATATCTGTTAACAATTTACACTAAGTGCTACATTTGAATACATTATATATATATATACTGATTTTGTATAAATGAATTATATGGTATAAGTAAATTATAAAGAATGAGATTGCTTGCTATTAAATAACATATATTATAAATATTTATACTCAATAAATATAATCTTCAAACTAGTTTCAATATAATACAGTTCACCTCCAGTATATTAAACTAACCTTTAACAACAACATTTACATATCTGCATATGTTCAAAAACATTCTTAGATGCAAACATATATTTGAAAAAGAAATACTTAGTTCTGTTATTTGTTAGTTGTATCAATGAACAATCAACCAACCATCATACAGCAGTGTGGCATTGTACATCCACAAATTAGTTTCCCGTCACTGTTAATTAATGGTAAGCTATACTACTGATCCTAATCTTCTATACGATTGATAACGCCAAACAACACCACCTAACACTCACCATATCAGCAAAAAGTGATACTGGTTTCTGAAAGTGTAACCCACGCACCGATCCTTCCCGACATTCCTCCAATAATCCGAGAGACTAATTCTCAATTTTCCACAGCGCTTCGAAGCTTTCAATGATGTGATCGTGTCGTCACTACATCTCAAAAACCTGTTTAGTCATTTCAGCTAATTTACTGCACTTGTTTTATTCTTGTTGGTCCTCTAGATTTTAATCATTTCGACAGTTTTTTGAACTGTTCCATTGATTTCAAGAATTGTCTTAACTGTTTAATCCCTGGAGACATTGATTATACACAAGCTTACAAAACTCCCATTTCAAAAATTAAGACACGCAGAGTGAACATTCATCAGATTTCAATATATCGCTGCAACGAATACTTGAAGCATCGAGTTCAATAATATACACGTGAAACAAATTGAAAGCATTCTAGTCAATCTTGTTGCACATGTACCACCGTGAGCTTTTTAGTTGCAGCATCAACGGAAGAAGGAGTACAGCTCCTTGGATCGCACATATGGGGATGATATAAGTCATTCTGATGCCGAAAAGAGGGTTATGACAGTAGCTTCCATTGTGCAAGAATCGCATCGGAGGTTGATACTCCTCCTCGACAATCACCATACCATTAGTCTGACGTATCGGCCCTGTTGGAAACATCTTAACCAACGCAAGAAGCCCTCCAATGCTCGATTCAGCATCCTCAACGACGACAAGGCACTTCAATAGTGCGGGAATGCCTCCAGCGGTCGACTTAAAGTAGCTATCCGGACTCGTCCCCATCCAGAGAAGCACTGTATTATTCCTTGGTGGCTTATGCTTTCTCCACCTTCTGGACCCAGTGCAACGAACAATATAAACTGCTTGCTCGTCGCATTGAACAGACGTCACCAGAATTGCTACTGCTTTGTACCAAATTTACTTTGCTTTGTTGAGACGACTGAAAAACTGAGTGTGATCAACGTAGTCTGTGATGTAGGCAAATCTTTTGAAATACCAAGCAATGCAATTCTGTACCTCCCCTTTTGACATTGCACACCACTCAGCCAAGTCATCAAGGGTCTTGATTTCTGGTTGTGGGTGTTTGATCATTCGCTTAATAGGAACTGAGGTTAGAGGTATATGATCATTGCAGCGTTGTATTGCAGCGTTTGCATCCTGCTCTCGATACTGGATCACCACCTCTTGGGCATTCATTCACTAGATTTGGAAGGCGGCCTCATGACCATCCGATTGTCGTCACGCTTGTTTAAGATCCATCATCGTTTTTCTGGCAGGTCAGAGCTTACATTCAAGCGGGTGCCAAGCTGGCAGATATGGTCTGAGAACTGGTTCAAGAGATGCATTTTCACAAAGTAGAAATCCGATTTGTCAACAACATGTTGTGCAATTTCTGACTCGATCTGCGTTGTATCATCATCAATGCGACGATGCTTAGAAGCCACGGAAAGATTTTTCCATGCGGGGTCACTCTCCCATTCTTCCTGTTTCTCCACAATATGCTGAGTTATCAAGGCTTCTGAGCCCTTCTTTGGAGATTTACTGGCGTGGGATCGACTGAAAACATCTTTGTAACAATTAAACTCCACCAGATTATTATCCATGTACTTATGTGTGGCCTCAGTATGGTACTGGTACGGTGCAAGAGGGTGAAGATACACAAACTTCTTGACGCACAACAGGGCTTCTGTGAAGGGAATCATTTGGCTCACTGAAGGGTTCATAAGAGTCACCGCGAAAACTGGAACAATCACACGCCCGAGTGCTATCTCCTCCTTACCACTCCATCGCATCACCCAGCAATGTGGGTTGTTGAATCGAGCAAAGCCGGGATATGGAGGTATCATCGCCCAGAGCTGGTTGAATGTGTCAATTGTGGAATGTTGTTCGAGGATGGACTCTACCCTGGCCATCCAATGCTTAAGCATACCTAGATGGATGGGATGGAAACTATCGGGTACGATAATAGTCGTTGGAGAGATGTATTTCACATTCCTGAAGACGCCTTCTGAGGTTCCAACTGCTCAGTATGCCAGATATTGTTATGCTTCCCGTCTCTCCATCTCATCTCCCTCAGTGGCGAGTTTCGTCTTGTGGAAGTATCGCCTATAGTCTCCCAATTGCCATGACTATGAATTCGCTTCTCCAAATGATAATTTCGGTACTTCGCACACTGCGCAATGGGGCAGCTTGACTGAGTGCAACTGAATGTTTTCGAAGTAGTCAGCTGTCCATGCACAGATCACAGAATAACACTACCGCATCCGACTATCCCCACGAAGCATAAGCTTTCCAGTGGTGAAACGCACTTCGAGAGGACCAAAAATATGCTCGATGACGTTCCTTGAACCTACATGACTGTGGATTTGTTGTTGCTTCATGGCAGTTGTGTTTCCATGCTCTTTAAAGTGATATTTTGGAGGAACGGGAAGAAGGGCATCAAGGATGCTTGCAAGATCTGAAGGCTTTGATCTAATTGTTGAGTCGTAGTTTCTGAAACTCAAATTTATTGGCAATTGCATCTCATCGCCCGAATAGTTTGTAAGATGTGTCTCGTCTTATATGCCGAATTCAGGGACAATCATTGCTCCAAACAGCCGCCTTAGCTATCGAAGCTGTCAAAATCATCATAGCTATGACGACATTCAACAAATGTACCTGTTCATTCCACCTCCAGTCGCTTGATTTCACCTGTGAGTAGATACGCTCCTCAGCCTCATTGAACTCAGTTGCTGGAGTATACCACATGACATCCCTGAACGCAGGCTGTTGCATGAGGAACTCAATGCATTCAACAAGATTGAGGTGAAAAAAAGGTGTCTAATCATCGTCGCGAAGGTTGTTTGGATCGGCCAAACAATTGTAACACACTGTTCTGGATATCCAACAGTCGATGCCCTTCGTGTGGGACATTTCTTTCAATCTTTTGAATAACGTGTGGGACAAAGTGAAGTTGTTGATGGTTGCCATCATAGGGTTCCTGAAATGCTCGTTGATAGCAGATCTGCTGAAGTTGTGGTTGACGCACCTTCGCGCTAATTGATACTCCTCCTTGCAAGTAAAGAGTGACTGTAGATCAATTTCATCGTCGAAAGTATCGAAATATTTGTTACTAGTCAACTTGCCACTGTGACGGTTATCCAAGTGTGGAGTGAATTAAATACTTGTCAGAACTGGAGGTTGCTCTGGATCCATACACACAATCTCACCGTCAGCTTTTGTATCGCTGGGATTCTCATGGGAAGGGTGGAGAACCGGGTTGTGATGCGGTTCATGGACAAATGATCATTGAACACTATCGTGCTCGATCATAAAACCATGATCTGGCAGTTGTTCTGATGATACATATACTAATTGTTTCCATCGGGTGGCCATGGAGCTGAGTGATGTAAGCGCGGATGTAGGGGTACCTCTTTGAGCAGTAAAGACACCTTTGACGAAGATCCATATTTCGTTACCAAAATGAAATGTCACATCACTGTTCAGAAGCATCTCGAGGTTCTTTTTGGTACTGATACCATTACATCTGGGCTGGTTCTCGGAAAAAGCCCCACATTGATTAATTATTTCAGGAATGGGGTCCTACCACTCCCGGAGGATTTCTCTCATCCTCCTTCATACGTTTGCAACGTGTTTGATAGGTTGCTCAATTTCAGCATACTGTGAATCTCGACAAGCATACCACATCTGCATTGAGCTCATCATGGCGATTGTTTCGCACCCTCACAAGACCCTCCTATGCCCATTGCCTGATTCATGGTTGTCACTTTTAGTTAAGTTGGTAATATACATGAACCTGCATTCTCCTTAGATTCCAACCCAGTGACGTCATTACAGGGTACAAGAACTAGAACATGGACCGGGAGTGAGATATGACTGCATAGCCTGCTTGTAGTTGTCTTTGTGATGGACTTAAGCGTTCACTCGACCAATCAGGGTGCTTAGATGATGGTAAGCAAATTGTTTCCTAGCTGAATTGCAGCCCAGATCATGTCGCCGGATCAAGAAAACCCTCCAAGCCCATATATATATTCGCCTTGCCTGCCCACCATACTTAGAATCTCCAAAACCTCTTACACACCCTTCTAACCTCTGCTACCGCATCGCTTCACCCTTGACAATATATTCAACACTCCTGACATTTGATTAGAGTAACAAGCATTCGATATCCAGCACTCAATCATTGACCACCATTGAGAACCTACAATGTAATGTGATTCCTTCTGGTTGCCGAAATCAGTCGTCGCAGATGCTCATACAATCCAGATTCCGACTCTACAAGTCCCTGTCTGGGCCGAGAATGCCAGTGTTGGAGTCAGGCAATGGGCAGCAGGAACCATGGGGATTTGGCACAATATGGGTGGCTTGCAAACACAATGGATAGATAATAAAGTGAGGGAACGCATCTGGGAGATTGCCCAGTCCATGAGCATCATCAACAAGCAAGGCGCCGGCCCTGAGCAATGGGATCTATTAATTGATTGTTGGCTTACTCGAATGAGTGATCTGGTGTCTAAGCAGCCGATTTGCAAACGGTACCTGGCAGAGAACACTAACCTCGATGGTCAGAAACTCATGGCAGCACTGGACCAGTTCGCGGAGGTTGGCCTTCACTGAAGGAAGAATAGGCTCAAAGAAACCCCGACTAAGAAGAGGAAACTTGTGCACGTTGGTATGTATTTCATCGCCCTGATGCTTCTTTTGTTCTTCTTGATGATGTGTTGATACAGAAGATGAAGAGGAAGAAACCTCGGGTCACATGTCTTGGCCAATGAAGGTGCGTTGTGACGCCTCGACCGATTTCTGTGTCAAGCCATTCCGCTTCACCATTGCCTATGTGGATTCCAACATTGCTGGGAAGAGGGTGGGTGAAACAAATACTCAGCAATTTACATAGCACTGGGCTGGGGATGATGAATCGATACTTGAGATAGTTACATCAATCGTCGATACAACCATTTTGCCAATAGTGAATGCTGCAATCGCTGGTTGGCCAGACCCCAGCCGGAAAATCCGAGAGCTTTAGGGGTGTAAGTAGGAGCCTAATGGAGATGATGGTCGGTACACCTGTAATGTTACCCCAATCATTGATACCAATACTGCTGCTGGATAGTTCAATGCGGCGATGAAATTAGGCAACCCAATGCTGTGTTGTGTTGTTTATCATGGCCAACGAGCCGACGGCACAGCTGGTGGCCAGACCCCTATGTGTGGTGGCTGCAGCTACCTTCCTCTGGGTGACATCCTGCCACCTCCAGCCGAGGATATGATCAACGATATTGGGGAGGAATCGGATGATGATGGTGAGACGCAGCACCCACATCCAAGAAACTTTCCGACGAAGATAACAGGCATCCAATAGTTCAAACGGAAGCTTCAAAAGAGGATTATCTTGTGATAGCAACCGTTCGAAATCCGCAGTTTGGTTCCGGGTCCGGGTTGTAACCGAACTGGAACCGTTGCAGCATGTTCTGCCCCATCAAAAGACTGAACCACACTGAGGTTGCGGTTTATTGGCTGGTTACAAAATTTTGCGAACTCGGAATTTTGACTCCAATTAGGCACTTGAGTTCTGATTGTATCACAATATGATATATACGTAAAAGATGCAGGTTTGCATGCTCTTTCACCTCCTATTCTCCACTTTGTAATCTGATCGATATTCTTTGAGTTACTGTGAAATAACACCAAACATTGGGCGTTGTTCGCAGTGACACGACGAATATTGATTGGATCACAAAGTTGAGGGTAGGAGGTGACAGAGCATGCAAAACTGCATCTTGTAGGTATATATCATATTGTGATACGATCAGAAATCCAATACTTCATTGGAGCCAAAGATCTGAGTAGGTGAAAATGAGGCTTCACTGTATGTGAAACCCGGCCAACTAACAGTGGGTTTATGTCTGGTCCTGGTATAAACCCCACCAGGACAACACGGGTGGGGTTTTTGGATGGGTTTGGAACCGTACAGAGCTGTGTTTCCAGTCCAAACCCGGACTGCTTGTGGGTTACCCATACCCATTGCTAACATTAGGATTATCAGACAGCAGTGATACCTTGAGGTAATCAAAATCCGTGCTCTTGATCTCTTTGCCGAATAGTAGGATAGCCTTGTTGCTGATGAGGATGTGGCTTGGCTACGCGAGCACAATCACATTGAGAATGATCACGCTACGCTCTTTGGCTAATAAGAAGCGTACAAACAGCCGCGCAGCTGCAAATTAGTAGTTGTGAGGATCGAATGCACTGGCTGGACATTTGTTCAAGGATTTGGGTTGTGGGTGGGCATTTTGATGGCACTTTGGAGGGTGGATGGATGGGTGATAATTTGGGGTACTTTGGTGAGGTTTTGAGGATGTCTTCGGTGTTGTGTTTATGCTCTTATTACATCATTCATATACATCCATGAAGGGCTGTGTTGAGAGTTTGCAATGTTGGGATAAATCTTTGAGATGTTGGGGTGTGGGAAAGGCATAGTGGGAGCGATAGGACTCCGTGTATGGTTATCAGGTAATTTGTAGTCCAGTATCTTTACCCAGCAGAAGTCAGCCCGAATGGTTAGTAAAACACAAACCCTTTTCAGCTCGTTGAAATAACGGTTCTCGTCAAAGGAAGACCATCAACAACCCTGCGGCATGCTTGTCACCTGCCGATCCTAGGTCCAGATTCCCATCCATCGAAGGAGTTGGAAGTGTGAGTGGTGGGACAAGCCAAGATCCTGGAATTGTTGACAGGATAAAAAGACGCATCACGACAATGGTTTCAATCATATCAACACTTTCTTTCATTTACACAACGCTTTAATTCATTTACTCTACATTCATTCACATTTCCTTTAGTCACTCTTTTAATTTTTATGTGCTTATCACTCACCGCCTTTTTAAATCATGACAAGAAGACACTGCACTTCTCCCCGTCCTCCTCTACCTTCCAGCACCAGAAGCAGCAGATGATCTATCCACAATTTGAATCTTGATGGCAATCGCAGCATGATACCTGACAATTCCCATGATCAGCGAGATGACAATTCAGAATCCGACGACAAGCCTCTTCGGCAACCATCCAGAAACGCAAAGGGGAAGCGGCTATCAAATGATTCCTTCATGTCAACACTTGGAAAACGAGTCGCAGCAACTCAAATACCACCTACGTCGGCGCGACACCTCCATTCTGTGCGTCGGGAGGTCTATATTGTCTCAGAGGGGGAGGATGAAAGTGAGCCTGCACCCCTGGCATCCAAGAAGTTATCCGATCACGCGTTTGAATGATTGAATCTGCCCGCTAATGTATATATTTCCTAGAGGATGGATTCAAACGCATCCGGTGAGCAAATGACTGCATGGAAAGTTCGCAATCTGTGGCGATATGAGCCCTGTGTTGGCGGCGTGACAGGCCTCATCGTCGGCCCAGAATACATCTCCCAGACTACTCTTTGAGGCGTTCCGGCTATGGTCATGGCACGTGTGAAGCCTATAGCTATCAATTACGCGATGTTTGTGAATCCCTTTGCCATGAATGTGGTGAAAACCGCCCAGATTCATAGTTGGTGGTATTAGGGAATCCCCAGGATTGATCCAGCCTAGAGAAACTCAGACCCTCCAGGTGCCGACATTTCAGTGGTAAATGAAGCATCTCAATGATTGTCTTCATCACTGACATTGTGCATCAGGCTCTTGCAAAGATTACTTGCTCTTGTGTAGCAATGGCATACCGCTGCAAGATATCAATTGACTCTATTTATGGATTTCGAACAAAGTCGCCTACAGAGATCCGCAAAATGGTAGCCTGGCCATTGGCCAAGGACAGGTTTACATGCCCCACAAACATTCGCGAGTTAGGTTCAAAGTTCCCTTCTTCTTTAATCGTTGTTGTGACAATCACTTTAGGAGTGCAAGCTTCGATTTGCAGTGACTGAAATTGTGGATCATATTCACCACACATACTTCTATGGCATATGACAAATGCGAATAAAAGATTGATCATTGATTGACAAAGTCAACCCAACATTTATTGCCCTCACCGCGGCGGCCATCCACCATTGTCTGTCAGCCTGGAAAACAGGCTAGTGTAGGGTCCCGCCAGAGTTTGGTCCAGGAGGTGGAGCACAACGTAAGTGCGATACAAGAAACATCAATCACGCTCTTGATGATGCATGCACAGATGTATTTCGTCGTCTCCACGCAGAGTTTTGTCCTTCCTCGCCAGATGTTCAAGCCCAAACCATGGACAATATTCTCAGCATGATTTGCGGAAGGATGCACTCAACTGGTACAGACCCAGTGATGGCACAACCTCACAATAATCAGGGACGCTTTGATGAGGACTTCCTTCATTACGTCCCAAAGGAGCTGATGGAGCAGCCTGATTATTCTTTCAATCGTCTCAGCAGCTTTGTTGCTGCTACTAAATCTAGCATGCCATTCTCACCTGTTTTGCCTATCGGTGGGTCTGCCATTGCCAGCAGCGGCCAGCCCGTCCCCTGCAGCAACAGCAACAGCAACAGCAAGGACATCGCCATCATAACAAACATAACCAGCGTTGAGAATACGGGATTGGTCGATTGAAGCACGATTATAGAGGGTGCGATGTCACTTGGATGTCAGGAATGGTATCAGTGATCGGATTTAGCATTTCCTTTGTGTGCTACTCTATTCTAGGTTCCGTTGATATATCATAATAGTAGTAAATTTAATAGAACTGATGGTTTGCTGAAGTCTGATGTCAAACGAGTGAAATCATAATCGCGATGATGCATATCTCTCCCATGATGGTGGAACTGGAAGGTACTGACGATCTTGTATCAGCAAATTAAGTATCGTGAACCACTTCTGCATGGTAACGATCATCGGTCACATTGAGCCATGAGCGTCTTTAAATACAAGTACTACAGGCTTCATTGAACGTATGGAGTGAGTACTATCATCATCGCGAGGAGAAATCAAATCGGGCGACGTGGGAGTATGCCGAGGGATGATTTGTGATATTGACAACAGAAGCCTGAACCTTTCGTCAAGTGCTCGTTGTCACATTCGCAAAAGTGGGTACACTGGCCGTGATGCTTGAAAACAGCATCGCGACGACTCAAAGAACACTCTAGAACAGTAAAGCACTGCCATATTTCAGGGAACCCTCAATTTCATTGTTCTGAGTTGGTGGGTACAATAAACTAAATACAGTTAATGAAGGAAATTTAGTTTTTGCTGATGCACCCTAGAGCGATTTTCAAAAACCCTGGTAATATAGCTGTAATACTCCAGTAGCATTTCTGTAATTCACCAGAAGCATCTCGGCTATATGCCATAATTCATAGTCTATACTATATATTCTGTTCTATAGTAAATACGCTGTATTAAGCAACTCATATATAGCCATATATTCTTGCAATGGCAACCCTGACTTGCTCGGTCTCCCAACTTTGACATGCCTTGTCTTACAACTCTGACATTTTAACTATCCAATATTTGATCTGTTTGCTTACACCACTCTGACATCATAGCTTCATCAGCAACATGTGACATGGTTTGGAAGTTCTAGCTGAACAACTCAGCAACTCTGCACAGCCATACCAATTGTTCCAGATGCGCCCAGATAGTTCCCGATACCCAGAATGCAATGCAATATAGTCTCACATGCCCTGAGAGTTTTTCTCCAGTCCTCCTCAATACTCTGGAAGATGTGCAACAGAATACAAGAATATCCTGAAGAGTATATAGTTGTCTTCAAAATGTGACAAACTCAAGCTATTAAGATGTGCAAATTTCGGAGCTACTGGGGCTAATGACCATGTCCCTGAGACTGTTCTGGTTCACCTCAATGCTGGAGCCATACTCTCCAGGAGTGATTATGTCAATGTCAATAACAAATAGTACAATTCCATAAACTGTCTTACTTCTGCACACTTTGATTCAGGCATCCTAAGTAATATACAGTCCAGTAGGTATACAAATCCACATGATTATTTACAAGCCATATGCTATCAATTCTATCTGATGCAGCATTCTCTCACACCATATGTACCAGTCAAACAATTGCTCTGACAAGAAAAATATGCATTGTGTTAGTCGGTTTCACAATCCAAATAAACCTGTCAAGACAATAAGCCCAACCATGGGGATCTTTGTAATTTGTTGAAATCAACACCACCACATATTCATAAGCTTGAAGATGTAATGTCCATTGTTGAGTATTCTTACACATCTTAGGATTAGTCAATATGGTTTTTCCGGGTTGCAGGATCCTCTGAAAATGAAGGATCAGATTTGGTGAAGTTCAGCTAAAAAAATTATCCCACAGCAGAAGGAACATGGCCCTCATAGGTGTTATCAAGGTCACTTTCCATACATCAGACCAAGATGTTATGAGATTCATGCATAAATGCCTGGTTGGCATTTGGATATTCTACCATGCAATCATATCCCAGATACTCAACAGATGTAGAGCAGTGACATGGTTGATGATAGTACAACAGCCCATTCTGAAAGTTAATAAGTATGCTGTCTATGAGTACATTCTGACAATATCCAAGCATCAGTCCTGATATTTCATGTCCCCAATGTAATTCAGATTATGCACAGAATAGCGGACCAAAGTTGGGAATTGCGAAATCTTCTGTTGCATCTCTATGAGACATCATGATCATTCATCTGCACACTCTACAGACATGTGCTTCTCTCAAACGATTAACCTGTGGGTATAGAGTGCAGAAATCAAGTCATTCCAGAAAATGCTTGAGACATATGAGATGTGCTTTGCTTGTATTTCACTGTATGTTGGTAGTGGATAGTAGATTGAAAACTCTTCCAGAGCCAATATCACCACAGCCTTGAAGGCAAAGATATGACAGAGACTCCTCCCTACAGTCAAGACTGGTACACTGCTTATTATGGTTTGGCATCTGTCTACTGTTATTGACTTCATCCGAGGATCGATATGCCCCATTGACATGGTCGAGAGGGAGCTGTTCAAAAATATTAGTTGTGAAATTGTGTCCAGAATCTACTCCGCAACTTGACACTGTTACACAGCTCACGGGATCTATCTTTCGATATCCAAAATGAATTCTGTGCTAGTTGGCAATTTTGCAGAACATCTGATCGCAAAATGTCTCCCTCCAAGCTTCCAACTCGAACAAGCCCATGGAGAATTCCTTTCCTAACTGCATCTGTCCATTTGAAGTGATACTATTGATCTCTCTGTCAAGCTGAGTCTCAATTCAGTGTGTATCACTGACAATCCAGGTGGTGACTTTAGTCTCAGAATTGGATCGATGTACCTGAAATTCCACTTGCTCGCCAAGAATAATGGTTGCCACCCTGTAAATCACTTTGGTTGCTATGGTCATTATCGGAGCAAATGTTATGGCCAAATTTCTTCTAGGACCAGTTTCTCGAGTTGCAAGTTGCTGCAATAGTAGTTGTTTACAATGTTGGAATAATTCATTGAAAAGCTTGCCTTTAGCATGTGTCACCTGATGGATTTGGTACTCCAATCACTCTTTTGCCTTTGGTTGATCAGCATCTGACAATTTGGTTCCCACTTGCTGTGCTCTTTTCAGATGAACCTGCAATTGCCTTTGTTTGTAGTTGTAACCTTTTCAACCTCATATACATGAACCTCCATGGTAGCATAGATTTTATGAATCTTTTGTTCTCGTAACTGATGGCATTCTCTTGCCACATGTTCATTCAAGTTGGGCTTGGTGGAGTAACACAGTTTCTGGTCTTGAAACATGCCCTGCTTCTTTTAGAGTCATTAGAGTGTATTGTCTAGTCCTTTCAGGGATAGATTGCAGTCATTGTGTTCGCTAACAATAAGAGATATTTCACATAATGCATTCACTGCATGCAGCACAATTTGGACAGAGGATGTTTCCGCCAGAGTATTCCCATCAGTATTGGAGTAGTGACTAATTTGAGCGCAATGTATCACCAGTGTTCTGATCATGCCCTAGCCATCATTTCCCTTTGAGGAGCCACTGTTCAATGAATTGAATCGTTTTGAGAAGGGCTAGAGGCCCAGATATCGTGGTACCAATGTGAATTCATTGTCAAATTGATCCTTGACATTTCTAGCTATCAGGTATTTGAACAGCCAGTACAATAATGCTTTAACTAAACCCAGCAACAGCTGATGCAATTCATCAGACTGCCAAAGCTGATAGAAATTGCAGAGGGGGTAGTGCCAGAACTGGTTGTGTATTGGGTGAACACCTTGAGCGGACGACACATCAACATATGTTTCCTCCAGAAGTGCCAAGTTATAATACTGATGTATTGAGTGATCGACTGTTCTAAAAGTCAAATGCCCCTTTGGTGTGCCTTTAGGAATTACACACATCGGATATGAGATGTATGATATTTGAGTAACCCACACCTGTTCAGGATAAGCCCCAACCCAGGCAGCCAAAACAGGATAACTTTGTCTTGGAAATCCATCACCACAATCCCATTTGAAGTGGGAACCAGTTATTTCAAGATCACTGAGTGGGGATAGCACAGTTGAAACTGTATTATGCCATGCCTTGTCAATATATTAGGCACCTTTCAGGGGACATGTGGTCAGTCCAACAAGCATCCAGGTGTGCCTTTCAGGGGTGCAGCAAATGCTATTTCATATATTACCAATTGTGAGATTCTGCAGCCAGGCATGCCAATTACTGGAACAATTGGTCAAGTAAGTCTTGTTGGATGCACAACAAACCTGCACAATGGTCACTCAGGTAGAAAATCGGTTGAGTGCATCCCACCTCCGATTGCCCGAGTCTATCTCACTGTATAACCGGTGATGATTGAATTCCATGATCTGTATCTAATCAAAATAGCGGTGCACCCAAAATGGGAGAAGTGCCAAATTGAACTGTCTACATTTGAAAATATCTGTGTAGTATAATGTTCTAAAGTTATGCAAATGATCTGGAATTAAACTATAATCACCAAGGCCAAAACTGACTGCTGAGCGGATTATTCACAGGGTTTCTGCTTATTTGAATGACTTACCGTTGAAGTTGTGCAGTCTACGCCTCAGATGTTCATCTATCCACATCATGGTTTCCGGGTTACTAGATTGAGTCAGTTGACAGTTGTTTGCACACTGAGATGGATGCAATTGATTCGATTGTTTGAGGTACTCGCAATGTGTGTTGGATAATTATACCTTCACCATCCGCTTTCCCCCCTGCAAATTCCTTTCTAACTTTCTTCCTATGCGGTTAGGCATCTGTTGGACAAGGTGTACATATCAGAGCCGGCTTCAGGGAGTCTAAGGTCTCTTTGTCAGGACGAACTTTAGGTGGTGATCCAGTAGGTACATGATCGATAGGTAGATGAGTTGTTGAATACTTCTTCAATCACCATTCAGATACACCTACTGAAGTTGAAGTATGATCAATTAGGTTGATCTGAGCCTTCAAGTGATAAAGTCCAATCCGGTCATTGCACATCAATCGTCAAGACTGGGTGACATTGTGGATAGTGAGCCTCGATTTCATTTTTGCCATAAAATGTTCTTTTGAATATAAAGCACTTAACCTGAAGCTGGCAGGTATTAATCATATTTGAGAAATGGACAGTCTATACATATTTGGCTTAATCTCAATGATCCTTCAGGGGGTAATTTTGAGACTCTCAGATACTACATTCAAAGTGAGCTAACTCATATTGGTGTATCATATTCAAAGTTGAATTGCACCCTGCCAAATTTGGGGAAGAGGTAAAATCAAGTCACCTTAAAATCAGTTTTCTTTATAAACCAGAATATATATATCCTATCCAACACAATAATTATACATCTCTTCTGTTGAAAACTGTTTGCAGAGAAGTGAAGGTTTCTTCTGTCAACAATGTAATCTACTTTACATTCTTGTTCATCAAGTGCCTCTGCAATTCCCAGAATCAGCCTCAAACTGTGTCATTGCAGCATTGTGAGTTATACCTATGCTTGAGTCTCCAAGCAGCTGACAATCAACAGAGATCATCTTGATAGAATAAATGTGTGAGTTTCCGGGAAAGCTGAATGCCCATGCAACAATCATCGAGAACTGATAGGCAGGTAGGATGTTTGCTTCAAGCGCAATCCTTGACTGCAATCTGGATCATGAGGATAAGAATGATGTTTAGACAAGGAGCTAAATGGAAAGCAATCGTTGCTGCTGATCAACCCATTGGGCTTCCATTGAATGAGGTTGCAGTTAGTACACATACAATTTTTGTGTAATATCTCTAATTATACTTACCATGAAACTGTATGTTGTTCTTCCTGCGTTTCTGGTGATATCATATGATCTCCATTACAGATCATTTGCAGTCACGGAACTGTACAAACCATAGAATATATTTAATATTCTCGTATTCAAATTTGAGCATCTCACAAAGCATGGTGCTTTGGCAGTAATTACGATTTCTTTTTCTCATCCAGATTTGTTAGATCAAAGGTGTAGTGAAACCCCACAGTTCATCACAACAGAATGAGATATATGAAGCTCTTCATTCCGCTGATGGACACTCCTACCTGCAATATACTCAACCATACTCCTATTGATGTTATATTGTATCTTGGATATGTAGTGGATTGCAACGACCAATTCTTCCGAGAGCATGTGAATGAAATGATCCCGAATGAACACAGCGACTATCCCTCAACATGGTGGCCGGTTTGGCCGCCAAAAATCCGCTGATGACAATGTAGGATCATTGGATAATATTACTTGAACTGCCACTAGCACAGACAGTCCTGTTGGCAAAGACACCATTCAATTTCATCTGCTGCATGGGTATTGTTACCCATCTTTACAGCTGCCATTTCCAGATACTCAGCAGCTTCACCACCATTCTGCATTCAACATGAAACATAGTTCACCACCAAACCACAGTGCAAGTGAAGGATGCACAAGTTATGGGCTACTGTGGCAAGGATATGATCTCAACCAAGGCGGTTAAGGCGCATCTGAAATGTTCTCCACTCTGCAAGGCTCAGGACAACTACCATTATCTCCATGTGCACCATGTGTGACAGCAGCACCTCCAGGAATCCATCCAGTCATTCAGCTAACATTTTCCAGCTCTACTCCACCAGGATCTCCTTCTGGCAAGCCTTGGAGAACCTCCAGTAGCCTTTTAACAGCACGATTCTTGCCAGCAGTGGAACCTCAGAAAACTGAGGTTGTGGAGCAATTAGACTTGGCCTCATTACTGGTGTATACCTTGGAGGAATACAAGCGCAGATGATGAGAGCAATAATTCATCAGACTTGGACCATGCAGAAGGCAAGGACCCAATCAACATGAAAGCATGGGAATTCTCCCTGAAGCAATTTGCCAAAATGGTTGGGTAGCCTGACTACAGTACAATGGACAACGTAAAGAAAGTATCGGTGGCCAGGGTTTTGGAGAAAAGGCATCGGGGCATTGTCTTGGGGCGAAGCCATGTAAAACTGTTTTGGGATCGACCCTGCACCTGTAGACAGCAGTTGCAGATTCTTTAGTGACATTGGAAAACTGGCGACAATTGTAACATTTTGATAATGCTGAATGGATTCATCAGCATCGGATCGAGATGGATTTGAAATACATTGAAATCAAGCTTTGGGAGTTAAGGAGTCACCAGAGGTGTGATAACCAGTGACATGTTGATGGTTTCGGAGACAGCATGGGCAACAAGGTGGAAAATATTGTCCTAGAGTTCCCATCCATAGTAGTTATGTTTGCCATTCACCGGGTGCCACAGAGCAATGATAACCTTGCATCCCCAATATAGCTCCAAGCATTGTACCCAGATGAGAGGAACTGGGAGGAGTGGATTGATTTCATTGACAAAAATTGTGGCCCAAAAGTCCCATACATTCAAACAACAATATTCCAGTGCACCTTGGAGCAAGACATACTGGACATAGAGTACTTAGGATTCTATACACCCTGGCAAATAATGTATGACCACATATATGACCAGATTTTGTACCACGGTTGCCTTTCAATTGCTTTCAAGCTGAAGCTGAGACTCAAGTTGAAAATAGTTGTGGTAACAATGACAAGTGCTACAGAGAAGGAGATTGTAGAGTATGTAATTAGACTGGCCAAGATATGCCCCACTAGCGGTGCTAAGGCTAGATATGCCCAACTGCTAATCATTATATATAGACTCTGGAAGGTTTGAAAGACGGTGGAAGTGAGGAGGGAAAGAAGAATGGTGGCCAAGAGAATGGTGCTTGTGTTATTGTAAGTTCTGATTGCAAGAATAGAATTGACAATATTGGACGCAGATATGTTAGTTTGAATGCTTGCTGCTCAGTAATATGCCTAACATCTTGATAAATTTCAGGAGAAGTGCAGAATTGACCCATCTGCCCAGCTTACGTCAAAACAGCTGAAATCGATCATTGAGCACCAAATGAAACCAGACCACGGTCCAACACAGGTTCAGGAGAGAATGGTGCATGATGAGGTGGAGGTTTTGAATGTAGAGAGTAGCAGATTGGTACTGAGCACTTTATTCAATATAATCGTCAGCTTGTATGAATATGAGTGTATTGATATGGCACCCAGGATGCTGATTGCCCATCTGATTCACCAATTAATCTCTGACCAAGTCCATGGCCACAACTTTTCGATTCCAGGCTTATGAGAACTGAGTTTCAGGCAAACCAGGTTTGGGGAATATGGCTTGTTTCGAGGTGAGAGGGTTAGGATTTCAACATACTAGATGCACTGGCGGCAGATGAAATGGGCCATGTAAAGACTTTTACTTAGTGGCAGTGGATATAATATGCAAATTGCTGACAGAGAAGGTTGTTCAGGGGTTGTAGGTGATTGGCTCTGGTGATGTTCAGGTGCAGCTCTGCGGGAGACCCACATAGTCGTTAGTTCTAGCAAAATGTCTGCTCGACCGTGAACTACAGTCACTTGAAGCAGGACAGAGACGCTCCTTGCCCGTGGTGGTAGCATGATTCGACTTCTCTTGGCCTCACAATCCTCAGAAGCTATTGAAACACAACGCCTGATGGCTGATACGCATGGATTTTCTTCCAACCAGTGGACAACCGGTGGCTTGGAGGCATCATATGAGTCAGCCCCCATTGTGGCCTATTCTGCGACACACAACACAAACGATTTGTTCAATGCGCACAATGCGCAAGATGTGAGTTTTACCGACAGAATCAACATGGCCAAGTCAAGTAGATCTATCATCAGGTTCAACAACTCAGTCACTACTGGCTGCCAACCTACAGAACCTTACACAACCAAATACATCAAAAAGTCAATGAATGTCTTCAATAATGGTTCCGGGGTGTTGTCCAAATAAGCAATCAACTCCATCAGCACTCTGGTGGACCTCCAACTAGAGATTATTGATATGAACCTGTTGGAGAGCCTGAATCAAGCCAATAAAATGACCAAGATTTGCGACCTCAACCAAAGCTTGGCCGCTGAAGTTATTGACTTGAAAGCAACTAAGCCCAGCCAAGACTGCCTGAGCAATAAGGTAGCAGCTGCCCACTGAGAAATTGAGGAGTTGGAGAAAGACGTCTGGATCGAGAAACGTCACTGCACCAAGTTGTAGGGGTGGCTTGACATGAGAAAGTTGGAGCCAGAGGCAATTGAGCTAACCAACATCACACATCTCCAGCTGGGGAATGTGATACTTCTGTACAAAGTGGACTATCTCCCGTCAGAGAAATGTGATGCAAAATCCGAGTTTAGAGTGTTTGAATGTGTCATTTGACAACTTCTAACTAACCTCAGGCATGAGACTCCGGCACCAACTGCCACCTACCCCACCCCAGGCTCTCCAGGGATCGATGGCTCCTCAAAACCAACCCCAGGTGTATTTGTGTTTCATAGCTTCTCTGAACCAACCGCTGGCCACTCTGGAAGCCAGACCCTCTCTGTCCAGTGATTTAACCTTCCTACTGTCTGAGAGCAAATGAAACTTGGACGATGTCAATGCCTTCCATTTTGGCATGAAACGACACTTGAAGAATGCAACCCAAGCCATTGGACGGGTCAGCACAACAGGTTGAGGTGAGCAAGGAGTGCTACAGCTGAAAGGAGACGTAGGAATCTGGGGCATGCACCGGATCCCGATGAGTATGCCCATTGAATTGTCTACTATTCGATCACAGTCGAATGCTAAGTATATTCGATCAAATGTGTTGGACCTGGAGAAACGTGGATGGCAGGAAATGATCCTCTGGTAGGGATGATGCATCTCGGAGAGTAATGAGGATTTCCACCAACTCTGTCTCAAGGTGGACCTGCATCAGCCAATGGCAGCCACAATAATTGGTGATGCTGATGGGTATAAGATTGAAAAGGGCCACCAGGGAGTGTACAATGACTTGGTCCATTGGATTGGCATGCATGATAGGAATCTAACCCTCGGGCAGGCGATGGAGCGCTTTGCAGCATTGGACATTCCTCTCGACAAGTTGCAATCCAGAAGTGGCACCAGTGCGAACACTACCCCAACAATGAAAGCTTCAGCTTGGAAAATGGACCCCAAGAAAGGTGGTACAATTGGCACAGCTGGCACAGCCAAAGACGACGGTTTAACCGGCTAGAACTGTGGCCAGGTAGGTTGTTTCTGCTGCAACAGTCAAAACTGTGAGATGATGAAGATACTACTCAAACAAGCTTTGGCCGGCAAAGATGCCCCAAAGGCAAAGTCGGAACCCTCATGCAAGGACAAGAACAGGGAAGGTGCACAAACTGATCAAAAAGAGCGTGAATAGCTTGCCGAGAGGAAAGAGGCTAAGCAGGAGATGCAAAGTGAGGCAGAGAACATGTTGGAGAGTCTTCCAGACTCTGTATCTGATGTGGGAAAAGGCAAAAGAGGTCAGTAGCTGCTGTTCTACCTCCCATAATAACACTGTCATATATGGTATCATCAACAAAGGAGGGCAAATTGGTGCCAGATAGTCAATGCAAGTTTTTCACCCATTACAAACACTTGAAAGTTAGTAAACTAGATAACTCCATGGTCAACCTACTAAGGTGCAAAGGAAAAATATAATACCAAACTAAAGAACAAGACTGGAGCACCAACAAGGAAAGAGTAGGAAAGGATGATAGTGCGTCTGAGAATTATGTGGGTCAAAGGTTCCTTCATAAAGCAAAACGCCGAGGGGCCACCTGGAATGCAAAGGATGGAAGATGGATGATTGTGGAGATGGCCAATATCCACCCAGAGGATGGAATAGAGAAGTGCCAACAACTCAAACTGAAACTATGACTTGTTGTGTTATATGTCTATGAGGCATCATTTATGGTTTATGATGTCAAGGGGTTTCGCATCATGGTAGGTAACAGATGGATGTGTGACGTGATCATCTGATATCAAATCAACCATGTCAGTAACGAAATCTGGATTGCTGAACATCCCTGGGAGGAAGGAGAGAGAGGCTGAGAGACTGCTCACTTGGCCTATGTCCCTTAGACGTCGACGAAGAAATGGTGGAACACCCCAGATTCCTGGGCATCCGCACGATAAGCAAGGCTGACCAAAAAATCATATCTGCCTGCGCATTGAAATGGGCCTTTTGAATCAAAGTGTACCACTGTGGTAATGGCGAGACATTTCCCACGGACAAACCACCAGGTGAGTTCCAAGAGATGTTGACTGGATTCCTTGGGCTCTTGAGGGAGCGAACTTATTCAACCTCGCAGAAATGAAGGCAGAACAATGTCATGATTCAGATGAACCCGAATGGCAAAATACTGTTTCGCTCCCCATACACAATGTATTCACACAAGGTAGAACATACACTTACGCAGATGGAAAAGACAATTCCCTGCAGTTGGAATCTGCCCCCGTGAAGTGACTTCACCTCACCAGTGCTATTTGTGCGAAAGCCTGACAGTATACTTTGTATTTGCATACTCTATTGCTCAGTAAACGCCATATCCTTCATGGACAGTTACCATCTCCCACACATGGTGTACTGTCTCAGCTGCATGCATAGTTCGGACTGGTCCACGATTTTTGACTTCATGGCTCCTTACTATCAAATTTGCATTGCAACAGCCAACAGGCTAAAGATGACCAACATCTCGCAATTTGGTTGGTACAACTCGCGAGTCCTGCTGTTTGGCCTGGCGTATCCATTCAGCCAGTTCATGTGCATGATGAATAGCATCTTGGAGACAATGGAATCCAAATTCATCATTGTATAGCATGATGATATTGTGATTCATAGCTGTACCCTTGCAGAACTTGTGGTACAAGATAGATAAGTGCTTATGTTACTGACCAAACATTGTCTAAATGCCAAATGTGCGAAATGTGCCTGGGCTTGTCAGAAAGTCAATTTTTGTGCCTTTGACATTGACAATGATGGCATCCACACCCAGGAACATAAGACCATTGCAGAAATGCATAGGCCTCAACCCGAAAATAGTAAAGATGTCAGAAGCTTCCTGGGGCTCAACAGTTAGTATACAAAATTCATTGAACACTATGTACACATTGCAATGCCATTGAATGCCATCGGTGGCCCTTGGCAAGGAAAAAAAGATATTTGGCAGCGACATGGAGAGCAAGGGAAGGTCAGGGGCACTCGATTCACCTGGGACAGAGAATCCCAGCATGCTTTCGACATGCTCCAGAACACACTCCCCAATGCCCACATTGTTGTTCTACCGGACCCAAATCCACAGATTGCTTGCACATTGATCTTAGGCAATACTCATTGGGTGTGGTGCTCTTCCGGGTCTAACACAATGCAGAGAAGGTACTGTCATATTTCAGCCTTAACAAACATGACAGGGAGATGCGATACCCTGCATTCGACAGACAAATATTGGGTAGCTGAAACTCAATAGTATAGTGGAAATTGAAGCTGGATGGAGCCAAGCAACAATTTTGGTTCACAGGGACCATGAGACATTGCATTCAATCCTCACACAATGACACCTCCTTGTACATCAGATGCATATCCTGACAGTCCTCCACAATTCTAACTGGGAGGTCAAGTACATCTTGGGTGTCGAGATTCTGGTCACAGAAGCATCCCCTTGCCACCCTGATATCCCATGGGAACGAGGCAATTAAATCGCAGCAGAGGTTACTACGCCTGGAGAAGCGATTGAGATCAGCAAGGTGGGCATAATTGATGACGAATGGTTCAGGCCCATTGCACATTCCTTGGCCAACACCAGTCCCTGCTCCCCACTATCCACTGCATCTACCAATGCTCACACATTATGGGTCAGAGCTGAATGGCTCAATTCAAGAGAGAATGGCCTAGCGTGGTTATGTGGAGATCGGGAAAGAAGCTAGTTGAAAAAAATTCAAGGGCAGAGCTGAAGGGCACAGAAGAAGGGGTGGAGATAACGGAAAGGGAAAAGGGGAAGGTGGAAGAAGGATAGGCAGAGAAGCAGGAAGATGGAAAGGGAGAGAAGAGAAGATGGCTGTGTATTCCAATGAAGATGCAATTACAAATCCTCCATGAGGCCCACAACACTCCAGCAGAGGGACACTTTGGTGCAGCCTGAACATACTTGCACATGACAGACCAGTATTTCAGGAAGACAATGGGGCATGACATGGAGATACACTGTGCCTGCTGCCACATATGCGATTGAACCAAGCACCGAAGCACGAAACTGATGCGACTCCTACCTTCAGTTCTTATTGCAAAAGGCCCCTGGCGGAGAAACAGCATCAACTTTACAACTGACCTGCCTGTCTTGGGAAATGGCCACAACTGGATTGTAATGTTTGTCAACCGTATGTCAAAGGGAGCACTTAAGCAAGCCTGAACAAAAACAATGGATGCCCAGACCATTGTGCATATATTGATCTACAACATTTTTCACCTACTTGGAGTGCCTCGAGAGGTTGTAACAGACCACACTCTATGCTTCACACCTGACTATAAAAGAGAAGTTGCAGGGATTCTGCTGACGAAGCTAGGTATTTCAAAGGTGTTCGATCCCAAAACAGATTGCCTTGCTGAGAACTTGCACATACTGGTCGTATCATATTTGTGTCCCTCAGCAACTGACGACTGGGCCAATTGGGACGTCTACCTCATATTTGCGCATTATGGTTGCAATTCCTCAGTACACTTTTCGATGAAGCCAACACCAATCGAACCCGATCTGGGTTATGAGCTGCCTTTGCTGCTTGACATAATTGCAGACCCCCAGTGGCTGCTGGTTGATGAATACACAACAACCTTAGAGGGCCATGAATTCGTCGAACAATTGCTGCACCTTTTACAAGTCCCTAGGGATGAGCTGCCCAATACTCAAGATAAACAGGCGCCTGAGGCTGATCAGTCACAACGTCCAATCGACCCTGCCATCACCAGCTGTGAGAGGTGTTCTAGATATATTGAATCTGCCAGCCACATACGCCAATGGCAGCCGTATGCGATGCAAACTGATGCATCCTGACATTGGCGCTTAGCACATCGTCTGACTACACAGGAACACCACCTAACTAGACCACCCAATCAATATGATAATCCATGATACAGTTACAATCTGTAGGGTCGACGTTGACCCCGTGGATGATGCTAGAGTCGCCCGGTAGCCGCTGCTACCACCGCTGGTACAGAGATGCTGCAGAGCAATATGTGCTATTGTCGAAACAATCAGAAATCACCGCCCACCCACTGGTGAAACTGGTCGCGAATACGAAGTGAAATGGGACAGTTGGGATGACTACGATGACACATGGGAGCCAGAGGAAAATATTGCATATGCAAAAGAGGTTGTGAAGCAGTATTGGAAGCACACAGGCGGGCGACCAAAGATGAAGAGGAAAGCAACACAGAAGAAGGCATAAGAGGCGTATTACTTTTTGGATGTTTCAGAGATGTTACAGAAGCAGGTATGAATTTGATTAGGGTATTGCGTTTCTTTGAGAAGTTTCTCAAAGATGATTGGAGCTGGTTGTGATGTAAGTGGACAGCTCTGGTCATGCTAAAGTACGGCTATGCTGCATTATTGCAGCTCTGTGGGAGGCTCACTTGCTAGTTAGTTCAAGCAAGATATCAACTCAATTGTCAATGACATTCACTTCCATATGACATCAGCAAAAAACATTTCCGTCCGGGCGGAATGGCTCCGTCAGAGTGGACGCGCTCCGTCAGAGCCTGCAGAGACACCCCGGTGGCGGACTACTCCGTGCCCGGCGTCAATACCACGCATCAGGTAGCATATAGCCCTCCGATCGCCATTTCTCCGTTTCTTCTCACTCTGTCGGTCTATACCAAATACACACTCTATCATTCCCATCTTTTGATCTCACTCGCTCTTTCTACGATTTCTTGGATCTACGCATTTGCGTGGATCCTTGCAGCCGGGTAGTATCATATCTTCTCACCCTCATCCAACGCTCCTCGAGCCAGGTTGACTCTTGATCATGGCGTGGAGAGATAGAGAGGGATGACTTAACATCGTGTTCTTAGGTGGTGGTAGAGGAGATGGGACAAATCATCATGAGAAACTGGGACTTAAGAGAATTTTGTGTGCGAGTCAATTGACCATCCCCGATACGGCAGGTATGAGTCCCGATCCGGCGTGTAATACCACCGATACGAGGTCTTCCCAACCCAATCAGGCAAGTCGTACCCCTGATTTCTCATATCCGCTCATATCCTCCACATCGTTCTCATCTTCATCCCCCATCTCTCGCTTTCTCATCCACATCTCAACCATCATCGCAGAACACAAAGTTAGGTCTTTCCTCTCTATCTCTCCATGGCATGATCATGAGTTGACACTGAGTACAGCATACACCGAGTACAGCATACACTGAGTACAGCACTCAAAGATTGTTTGTCTTCCCTTCATTCTCATGATTACGAGTTGACCCCTGAACGTAGCTTCAGCTTCCGGCGTGCCTCCATACACGATCGACCGCCATCAGCCAGCTCTCCATGAGAGCTCAAAGGTAAAGTCACCATGTCTCATTCCCACGGTTGCGAGATAACTAACTGATGAAATACAGTTTCAGCACCCGGCGCGCCGTCCATCGACCGCCTCCAAGTACTCGTCCAATCTCGCTCGATCACGGCCTCCAACTGTATATTCAAAGTCGCTCGATTACGGCCTCCAAGTTCGCACGATCACAGCCTCCAAGTGCATCTCCAAACTTGTTCGATTACGGCCTCCAAGTGCATCTCTCAACTCGCTCAATCACCGCCTCCAAGTACATCGTTAATGAGCGACGGCGGGTGTACGGAGATACAGGGGTAACGGAGGTGGACTGAACGATGGGGAGTACATATTAGCTATATAGATACATAGATACATAGATGAGAATACAAACTGAATGCATAAGTTTTGAAAATCGTTGAACAATAAGTAGTAGCTATGATTTAACATCGCCAGGCGTTGTGTAAACGGCTTCAGCATAACTGCAGCTCCAGCGAAGAGTGTAACACACGTGTCCTTCTGATGGTGCATAAACGTCACCACAAAGTAAAGGAGTACGTATGCAACGTGACCTGTCGCCTGGGCTATGGGCAGCGTAAAATTCTCCATCAGAGGGTACGAGGTTCCGTCAGAGCCATCAGAGCCGTCCGGAACACCGGGGTGTTTCTGACGGAAATTAGTGTTGTTGCTGATGGTACAGGGAGGCTATTTGCCCACAAGGGTTGCTGCAGTGAATTTTGTGGGGGAATACCCTTGACAAGTGTGTGAATATGGTGGAGAATGACTATTCTTGGATTGTCAGTGAAGAACTAGCATGGTATCACAAACACTAAATTCAGTACCTCTCCGCCTTTTAATCGTTCAATTAACTACACTTCTTGGGCATACTGCACACACTTCAGCCCTTGAACCAATCCAGGTGGTTACAATGCCTGGAGTGGTGGATACATTGAAGACTGTCATCAACAAGATGAGATATGGGTCTGACTTCAAACTGGTGAACCTGTTGAAAGCGGAATATGTGAATCTCACAAATGAAGATCCGAAGAGAAGTATTGGCAAGCGAGAAAGCCGATGGATATTCAACCTTGTGTTATATAATAGCTTATCAAGAGTGAAATCTACAAACAACAACCAACTCTCATACAATTGATGGAGTTTTGGGATTGTTGATGATTCCCATCAGTACAGGAGTAAAAGCAATATTGGCTGACAAACAGCAAATAAAAGTGAGAATTGGATTCAAACTTCAAGTCACTGCTATGCCAGGATTCCATTCACTGATTGACTAGTACTACCAGATGATGTGCCATATTTCAGATTTGTTTCACAATCGACAGGATTATACTGTGATTGAAAAGGATTGTCCGGAGGCACTGTATTGCGTTACAAAGAATTTAATGCACGCCGTCCACACGGAACATAAAGAAGCTGAAACGATTGCGGAGCTCCAAATGATATGATTGTAAAGCTTTTGGATGCTCATAAGGTGGTCAGTATTAAAACTGGTGAATGGAAATCCACTCATGTGGTTACTAAAGAACAATGCACACTACATTGATTACGTGTGGGCTCACAATGTGCAGGCAAAACTGATAACCCTTGTGGAAAGATGCACTTAATAATGTGCCGCAGGAGTATGGTGAGTTCACAAATGGCAGTTGGCGTGTATTTTGTTGGTGTTAAGTAACACTGACGATCACATCTACAATATAGGACAGTTGGACGGTGAGTGGCCACTCCGTCCTTGGATGGATTCTCTGATCATATGATTCCTGACAGATTTCTTTGTGCAAATGATAGTCATTAGACCTGCGGAGTCTCCCAAGGTGGAACATGATGAATAATCAAGTGAGATGCTGCTCCAGGACTAATTGCAAATTCAACACACACTGCCCAGTGCATCTCCTCTAATAGTGCTGGTGCTCAATTGTTATCTGTCTGGCCCGGTTTGTCAGATTAAGCGGTGGCTGACCGAGTACTTCGCGGCTCATCTGGACAAATTCCACATATATGGGGAAATGAACAACCATGAATGCACTGAAATGACGCTCTAATCTCAGGATTCACTGAATCCCTCCATTCTTGTTACTACACCCAAAGTGGACAGGACTGCCCAAAATCCTAGAGCAGCATGGCATGTGGTAATGACACAAAAGTTCTGAGTATTAAATGAGCAGTACCAGGCAGTTGCATGAGTTGTTCAGCTAGGGCAAAATAGGGTTCCACACGTGTGATTACTGAATATGGGTTCTGGTGGTTATGATAACCATGTGACTGATCACCAACAACACTCTGGAGTGGCACAAATTCAAGCTCTACCTAGCTTCATGAGTTGACCGAACATGAATGCATTGGTAGTTTACCGCATACCATTGTATTATGGGAACTGTAGGAAGTGGCTGACAGACAATGGAGACTTGTTGCAGTCTGATGAACAGTCATCGTAGATTATTAGTATGGTGAAATCATGGTATGCCTCTTTGGAGACTCAACCAACCTAATCTTCTCAACTGATACAAATAGTCAAGCACAGTCATTTGTATAGCACACTCTACTCCATAAACAATTCATATCTGTCTGTCAATTTGAAGTGAATGAAATTCTCATGTAGAAACTGATGTTTCTGAAATCAGGATTGGTTAGAGTGGGATATCATTCATGTTCTTGATTATTATAAATGACAACTGTGAAATGATATTCATTGATAAGCTACAATTAAAAGTTCTAGGCAGGCCATATCTCATCCTCGCCGTTAGTTGAATTAGAGCATATGATTCTGCAAAGCGCTTCAAATCATTCCTCAAATGCCATGTTGAGGTACATCAGAATTTCGAACCCAGTTATGAATTTCAAAACCGACGGAAAGATAAAAGCATAAAATAACCTGTTCCACATGCACTCGAGAATCCTCTATGCATAGCTTGAGTCTCACTATTACAGAACAAGTGCTACTAATTTGCCAATCTCATTAGACTTTAATCATAGTCAAGGCATGATTCAGTACCTGTGTCAGAATGTGCGATACGGCTCACATAGTTGTAGCAAAGCCGCGGTATTTGCTGGCATACAACATAAGTTCAGGCACTCCTCAGATTTGCATCCCACTGAGTCAGATAATGGGACATGGCTTGGGTATTCAAGGCTAAGCTGCGACTTGTACTGCCTTGGATATCAATGCCTATAATCAAAGTTCATGCACATATGAGATATGCAATGCAGTCCAGTATGAGATTCTTGAATTGATTGGGAGCCAACATTGACAAGGTACTATTCATCATGGATGTATCATTCCAGCCCAGGCATGCATCAGAGCAACAAATCAGGCACCAAAGTGCACGTACCCAGATCTGTAGTACATTATATATTTTTGTTTTCTTCATCTGCATCATGTTTTCTTCCCCTTTGACTCTCTGGATGCAGTGCACACAGATTGCCCATCTATTACGATGCTTCACCTCTTGGCGCAGATGGTGGATCCGGCTTTGTCTCTGCTAATACAACAATCCATTCTCAATCAATATATAAAGACCACTGCTATACTATCTTAAGTGTCAAATAACATATCAACTGTGCATTGGAAGAGGGCTACCACCACCCACTAAACGATCAATGCACCATTTGGCAAAGGAGTAATCTCACTTAACTTAGTTTCAACTAAGTACGATGTTTCGACCAATGCTTCCAAATTGATAACTTTCTTCTCCAGATCGGAAAGCACAGGTGTGTCGAATTGAGAATCGCAAGAGACATATTGTGCTTAGAGACTCCGCAAATTGCCGGCCACTCCCACTCACCCTATTTGCCACACCTACCCAAAGAGGCCTGTGTCCTGAATACCTTCAGTGCAGACTTACCTGGATTCTAACTAAATTTTTATTCAGGCCACCTAAACCCATTTCTCAGAATAGACTATATGGACCAATCTCCATCAAGATAGAGTTCAAAGAGAGAAAGTCTTGGAAGGTTGAGTTATGAACAGACAGCTTTGAAGAGTGCAATTAACTGTCCAAGTAGGGCTAGTCTGCAATCCCACCCATTGAATCCAGCATAGCCATGTAAATCTTAGTGCACCTCAATTCCTCCAACCTTCCATGCAATCATCCCTTTGCCTGCTGTAAGATGATGTCTCACTATGCATTCATACCATTATATATAAGTTTCAACCCTAACTTTTATAATAAGTTAAAAGCATAGTAGTGAGACTCATACTGAATGTGTGATTTAACATTGTGTGATTAACTTACTAGCAGGCACGAAATTTGAATGTGAGTGAATATTTATGACCTATTCGTTAGCAATCTTGGCATTGATGAGTACTTGATTCCATATGATTACCCCAGAATCTTGCATTGAACCTTAAAGTTCTTTTTCGGAACCTGTATCTCTTCTTTGAATACCACATTCTCTCTCTTTTCCATTCACTGCAATGTTGTTGTAAAGGTTATTCTACACACATGGCTCAGATGAATGCATAGATGTGAAATTGTACTTACAATATTGCTTTATAGACCACCTACAGAGCCGCAGCATCCTAATACAATGGAATATGATGAAAATAATTGTATGCTTCTGGCAGATATAGTACATACTGAAAGTCACAATTCTCCCCTGTCGATGATGGACGCTGTATGACTACTTGCAACTCAACCATCGATCACGGTTTCAAAAATATTGCGTTGTGCAGATTTGCAATGATGCAACAATTCCATGCCTTGGGGTCGCCTCAAATACTCGAACTTTTACACAAAATTGATAAGCTTAGTGGATTCATCTGCAGGGGTACATGTTCTCATTTAATTTGTCAGTACTCCATTTAGCAAGCACTGGGGGTTATTTATTGTTACAAACCTTGCTGATGTCACAAGATTTCTTCTGGTGTGTCTGGTTCAAATTCATCTGCTTCAATTCTATGTGTATTGGCATAAACCAACAGCCAATTCTTGTATCCAGATGTAGAATGGTTGATAGAAGTGTGAACTTTCCGTATTAGGTATCAATCTAGTCTGGCGGAGCTAACAACATCATAAATTGCAACTTTGGACTGCAATCATCAATACACATATGAACCATTAAACTCATATCTTCAGAACCCTTTCAAGGTATTTCTCCAATTGCATTCTCCTCAACTGGGTGTAACTTCTTGCCCCCTATTGTTCCCATTTTCTATTGTACATAATCCTCTATTTAACAATTACACACTTTCTCCAACATTCCCCGACATTATAACTACATTTCAGCAAATGAAACCAACACCCAGGCAGGAGCAGAATCAGTATACACGAAAGCACCATTCAGCACACCTTGAGAGAGCACTCGTATTGACGACAGCAGCATATCTTCCTTGTCCATCAAATGTTTCCCTTCGAACCATCTCCCTTTATGCTTCATACTGCTGATTACTAATGTCCCAGAATGTATTAGTAAAGTGGTATAATAATACCAATCAGGAGATTTGTGAGGATGGAAGTGAGAACACCAGAGAGTACACCTTATCATCCAACATCAAAGATGATGATGCATACCACCAACTTGAGGTCCCACTTCTTGGTCAGGGGTGTCAGGACAAGTCATAACTAACTAAAAGAGTTGCACTGCGAAAGACACAAAGCCATACCAATATTTTTATAGCATGTCCTCCCCTTCCAATTTCCCAAAATCCAGCTGGGGCATAGGCACCACCATTGCTCAAATGCCAAAAGGCAACCCCCCTGAACAAAGTATGTAAGTCTGACTGTGCACCACCTACCCAGGCATTCCCACTACCCAAGTCTAGTGGAGACGAGAATGTTCCAGCGTGCAAGGCCAGTGGAGATCAGAACATTCCCCATCACCGTCAGACTCCTTTTTAGGTAGCAAAAAGATTCATGGGGGCAATCATATTCACAAAGACTGGTTAGCAAATGGTATCACATGACAATAGTGATAGCAATGGTTCCAAATCAGCGGTTCAGTTCCATCTCTAGGTTGGAACCACACTGGAACAGTTGCAATGGATTATACCCCATCAAAAAACCAAACCACACCGAACCAGCGGTTTTTTGGCCAGTTCCCCAATTTCACCAACTCTGAAGTTTGGCTCCAATTGAGTATTTGAGTTCTGATTGTATCACAATATGATATATACGTAAATGATGCAGTTTCGCATGTTCTTTCACCATCTGTTCTCCATTTTGCAAAGTGATCAATATTCGTTAAGTTGCGGTCAAATAACGCCAAAAATTCGGCGTTTTTTGCAGTGATGCAATGAATATTGATTGGATCGCAAAGTGGAAGACAGGAGGTGAAAGAGCATGCAAAACTGCATCTTTTATGTATATATCATATTGTGATATGTTTAGAACTCAAATACCTAATTGGAGTCAAAGTTCTGAGTTCGCGAAAATAAGGCTCTGCTGTATGTAGAACATAACCAAAAAAGCCGTGGATTGATGTCCGGTCCGGGTAACAACCCCGCCAAGACAAAGCTGGTGGGGTTTTTGGGCCGGTCAGGAACTGAATCAAACCGTTTTTCTGGTCCAAACCTGGACCGCTGGCAGGTTACCTGGACCTGTTGCTTACACTGCTTGAGAAGTACCCAATGGTTGAAGAATCTTGGAATCAAGCTATTGAAACTCAGCATTGTCAGCAGGTATCAGCAGGTGCACTGGTAAGTACACCATCTGTATGTCAAATACTCTGTAGTCCATTCCCCAAAATAGATTGGCAAACATCAGTGGCAGTAAGTTTTGGATTCTGGTTATTGCTTCACAATCAGACTTACGATATTAGCAACAACCCACAATGTATGATGGTTCATCTCATTGTTAGAACCATTCCAGAACAGCTGTCAGAGGGAGCTCGATGAACTGTTGTCCATCATTACTGGTCGTACCTGGGTTCTGTAATGGAGTTGCAGTTTCATGCTAATCAGTTTCTGTTTGACAATGGTTATCTATCAATGGTCATAGAAATAAGAAATCATGGTTCACCCAAATGGAAGTTCTGGGTTTAATATACTATCAATTCATCTTCACAGCTGGTAGCATGGAGTGCCAACTTACTGCAACCATGTTCTTTCAACCTCTTGCTCTGCAGCCTTTAGTGCCGGTGGCCACTGCTATTCATTATGCACTGCCTGCATATGCCAGTGGACAGCAAGCCATGGTTATCATTTCTCATGATGAATATCAGGGTACATTTTGCCCATCCCATGGGATATATGTCATTCTGGAAACCACTGCACTCATTAATTATGCAGTAGAGAGTAACTTTTCACCCTCCCCTCTGCAGCACAACTCCTGAAGTAAAAATGTTTATCAATCCTGGTTAACGCCTCTCAGCCAAGATTGACACTCCTCTATTTCATTCCGCACTTTGCACCTCCCCATTTTGTACTCCCAAGCTGCAAAGGGAGCTTCTCAATCTACACCAGTGCTTCTCAGCCTGGATTGACCCTCATGAACTGCATACCATCCAACTTACCCCACTTTTCAGCCTGCCTTGACTGGGATTGGTACTCCTTATTCCGCATTGGTGCTACTCTTCCTGGATTAGCACATCTCAATTGCATTCTGTACTCCATACACTCCCCACTGCTGCGCCTTGGTTTCTTTGGATGCTTTGCTGCTGCGATAGGCACTCTTCAATCCCCATTTGTTCTCCTCTGCCTAGATTGGCACTCTTCCATTTCATTCTGCACTCCTTCAATACTTTTGTGTACTTCTGATTCCACACAGCACTCCCCATCTGGCATTATGCTTTTGCTGTTAGTTGCTCCCATTTTTCATCCAAATATATCATATTGCCTTTCAAACTCCCATTTGCATTTGCAGCCATGTACCATCTCATTTCATCTGTATCAGATATCACCAATCCAGCCAAATATCATTGGAAATCAATTTCATCAACTGGCCAGGCATGAATTACCAACAAATACACGTTGCACTTCGAGCTTCTTTCCGCTGTTGATGTATTCTGTGCTCCTGCTTTGGTTGGCCCTGATCAGGTGGGGGATGTAGTGGATGACATTAACACAATGTACAATTGATATCATTCGATCACTGAGTCAGTTGGTTGTTTCAGTGTACCTGCATTCATATTGTATTCACTTTCCTGGCTCTCTAGCTAGTTAAAGTAGAAAGTCAAAAAATGCAATGATTCCAGGCGATGATAGCTAGTATAAGTACGATTCAGAGGTGATATGAACAATGATTGATGTATCATACTGGTTATGGAGGACAACCGCCTGCTTGTGCCATTCCAGAGAGGCCCAGATCACCCATGCATTCCTCTGAATGAATATCCATCAGATCCCACACATCTTTTAGAGTAGGCTTGTAATTCCTGTAATAGTTCAGTGGCACTGCGATGTGCTTCCAAACATCCCGCCAGTGCTCTAATGTGGTTTCAAACCTATTACAATCACCATCATCATACACCTGTACCAGTCATCAGCAGTGCACAATACTGCAGAGGATGGCAAGAATGCCTTCTTACGGTCTGATTCTCTCTTGAGATTTTGACTTCTAAGTTTACACCCCACCTCCTCGCGCTGTAAGGCCGTATATCTGTATAAGACCGCGTAAGAGATTATACGGAATGAGACGTTTCCACAGGTGGATGTGGTATTATGACAGAGTAGTAGGTAGGAATGTGATTTGCAGGTGTTCTCAAAGAGATCGCGAGTCGTCTATATGTAGTTGTGGTTACCTGGCCCTGAACACATCTCGTGCCATTGGCCAGAACGTAATCATGACTGCCATTACATCATCCACCCCCTTTAGGAGCAGACCCCCTGGGCTGCCGCAAACATGTATAAACAAGGGACAACCCAGAAGACAAACAAAACCCAAATGCTTATGCCTCGATACGACTTGAATCAGTCCCACAACAGAACAGTACCCTATGAGCCGGCTCACGGCGCATTCCGTGAATGGGGAAACTGCGCCTCCAGTGGTAGGTGGCCAAAACCAGTGCCAACACAATTAATACTGCCCCGATATCCATTACATATAACAAAGTAAAACCCCATACGAAATATTTAATCCCACGCCTCTGAGTGAAATGACCATCGAGGTTTCCTTGGATTCTATCGGTGAAACTCATCAAACAATAACTACCTATTTTCAAGATTCACAACAGGTTCCCAGCTAGTCCATATGTAACAGCGACCTGCCCGGTGTGCGGCACAATCGAGCGTCATCCAGTGTCGCTTAGAGTCGAGAATCCGGTTGACTTCCCATTCGTCACAGTCATCAATGGTCCTCTCTTGTTGTTCTGCTGGCGGCTGGCTGATTGTAGGAGGTGTATCATGGTCCAGCAAAGCAATATGGAAGATAATGTGCTTCCGCATCGTATGTGGAATGTCAAAGTTGTAAGAGTTCCTATTGATGACCGGACTTACCATGTACAGTCCTGTCCCTTTGTAATCCAACATCGTCAACGGTCGTGTTGTTTGGAAGTGCTGAAGTGGAAGCAAAATCTTATCTCCAACCTCGAAAACAACCTCTTTGCTGCCCACACATTTTTTCTTATGGGCATGTGGCTCCTGGAAGTCCTTAGAGTGAGTTGTGCGAGTCTCCTCCAAGCCAGCTGCGAAAGGGTCCGTTTGGATTTCAGATATCAAGATAAATGGTTGTTTCGGGGCCTGAAACTTCATCACCAGATATTAGTGGTAATTCGCCCAGGATGGATTCATCCTTGTAGTCATGTGCACCGCATGATTGTAAGCACATTTGGTTAGCACCCAAAGTTCATCCCAATTGTCCTCTGCATAGTTGCAGAAAGACCGGAGATACTGCTCCATCATCTGGTTTTGACGCTCTGTCTGCCAGTCTGTCTGTAGATGGAAGGCTGTCGAGAGCCAATAATCAGAACTGAAGTGAGAAAATACCCAGGTGCAGGATCAGCTTGTAAACTGGGTACTGCGATCTGAAACTGTGTTTTCTGGGACACTGTGCTTGCATATAACATGTTCAAAGGAGAGCCAGACGAATTTTAGCCAGTCGATATTGTTCTGGCACAGTAAGTAGATTGCCATCCATCATAGTCGGTCAATGATATTAAGAATCCTGGTCTAGCCTGTCTCCAATGAATCTGCCAAGATTGTGACAAAGTCCATCGTGACTCGTTCCCATGGCCGTGATGGGGTCTCGATGGGCATGTCGATTCCGTGCCTGGCGTGCTGAGGAGCCTTGAGCGGGTGGCATACTTTGCCGCCGCTGACATACTTACATAAATGAGACTCCATCGCCAGCCAGTAGAACTCCCTCGATGGCAGCTCGGCAGTCTTACGATCTCCAACATGCCGAGACTCAAAGATGTCATTGAACGGACCAACCACTGTCCGTGTAGAGAGTTGACCTCAGCAATGTGTATCCTGCCTTTGGAAGTCAAAGCCCCCGCGATGATTTTCCATTGATTCTCGTCTCCCGCGGTATCTGTGCCATCTGCAATTGGCCTATCAGCTGGATTCACCGAGATGTTGACAGCGAAAGGGTCGGAAGCCTGGGTCGTGATGATTGGTGGGATGAGATCATTGCATGGTTCGACTGAGACAGTTGCCAATAGTTCTGCCACAGGGCTGTCATAGCCAATCTCATAGTTGGGTTGTCTGGACTGGCCATTGGCAGGGCTCACGCTGCCTTCATGGTACTCGATGACAAAGTCATATGCTGACAGTGGTGCTGACAACCTGTCTCGTCCTATGCACAGCACTTTCGAAATCTGGAAGTATTCAAGATGCTTGAGGTGGCACCGAATGAATATCTTGTAATTGGCTCCCTCGAGGTAGTGCTGCCACTGTTCGATTATTGCCATGATGGCCAATAGCTCCCAATCATGAGTGTCGTAAGTCTCTTTGACTGGAGAGCACTTCCGGGAGTAAAAATGGACCGGCCTGAGAATCCCTAGAACATCATACTGATTGAGAATGCCTGCATTTGCAATTCCACTTGCATACATTTAGAGAATGATTGGCTGGCCCAGATCAGAATATGGCAGCACGACTGCCGCGGTGAAGGTTCTGGTTAGTTTTCGAAAACCCAACTCAACATCCGATGTTGATTCCCATTTGACTGAGCATTCTGATATCTTCCCGGGAGATGTGTTTGATTTCTCTAGTATTTCTGTCAGAGGAAGGGTCACCTTGGCATATATCTGGATAAATCTTCCATAGAAGTTAGTGAATCCAAGAAGCAGCTGAATGTCACTATTGGATTTTGGTGTCGGCAAGTACTCAATTGTGCAGATACGGTCCAATTCCACACTGACTCCTTTAGCAGTGATATCAAATCCCAGGAAGCCGAATTCCGACAGTCTGAATTGACACTTCTTGGCAATGCAATAGGGACAGCATTCCTTGAGTTGCTACTGCACTCGGTGCACATGCTCCTCATGCTCCTTCTCATTGGCCTAATGGATGAGTATGTTGTTGAGGTAGCATACCACGAAGTCATCAAGGTATGGACATCAGCAATCATACATCTAAGGCTTGAACGTGGCCAGTGTGTTTGTTTGCCCAAATGCCATGTCCTGGTATTCAAATTGGCTGGAAGGCTTTCAGAAAGCCTTTTTGTATTTTTCTCCTTCCTCGATCCAGATCAGGTTATAAGCACCATCGAGGTCCAAGTTCCTATATATCTTTGCCTTGCACGCATGGTCATGTATTTCGAAGATTAACAGAATGGGATAATGATTATTCACTGCCAGCTTGTTCAGCCCACAATAGTTGACACAAAGTGTTAGTCCCCCATTGTTCTGTTTCGCAATGTGAATCGGCACCTCCACCAGCGAAGATGATCACTGAACCAACCTGTTGGCTAGATTTCCCATGATATAGGCCTTTCATGTCCTCAACTTGAACTCTGATGGATTGTAAATCCACCCATATAGCAAGATGTAGCCAGGCTCCAAGTCAATTGCATGGTCGGGTAACCAATGTGGGGGATGTGTCCCCACCTTTGCTTTGCTGAAACCCTCCAAGAATTCTCCGTATATAGCAGGGATATTTCTTCCATCATCTGTAGACACCATCTTTGTCGTTGTGCTGGCTCCATCTGCAAACATAAGTTATCAATTTTTAACAGATATTGAGAGGAAAGTAGGAATATCCAGGAGCCCAGATTTAAAACGGTTCGCCCATAGAAGGGCAAATCCCCATCATCCAGTACTCCCTTTGTGTTTTGGCATGCCGGTAGCCGTTATTCAAAGTTCCCATGTGGACTCGCTTCTGCCGCAACAACCGCAGTTGCTCCCTGCTGTCCTGTCCAGCGGCAGGTTCCTATATCACTCACCATCAGTGATGCCTTCCATGTTCACTCTCAGCGGCTCTGTACAATCCCCCACTCTCAGGAAGAATGTCCCGACAACCTGCTGACTGGCCAGTAAATCTTCGAAGGTAGTTGCTCTGAGGATTTGAATATCTGGGGTACTGCCGCCTCATTTGGAACACACCTTGTTGCAAGCCATAAATCCTGGTATATTCCCATCGCATTCCTGATAGTCCACCCGGTCCACCGTAACCACTTCCACTCCCTCTCTGTTTCGTAGAGCTGAAAGTATTCTGCATCACCAATCGACATCAGGATTCCTAAACTGGAACCAATGCAATCCCAAAACCCAGTTGTGAGCCCGCATGGGCACAACTAGCACCTCCGATTGTTGAACCTGTGATAACTGCTCCATATACTGAGCCATGAATGCCATTTTTCGACATTCAGTCACGTCAGCCATTACCTTGGCATTGAGGCTTACAGTGGTGAAAGATGTTGGTTCATCCAGCAGACCAAGCCGTTTTCACACTGTCAGTGCCATAATGATGCTTGTCACGCCGCAATTGATGAGAGAATGCACGCATTGCATTTCCCCACTTCGTTCTGTTCTAAACATCTTCTGAATAATATGGGACTTGTCCAGTCTGAAGACGCTCCATACGTACTAACTTGAGATGAGAGTTTTTGGGCGGTCCAACACAACCATTGAGTTCAAAGCGATCCGATGTGGTTGTATGTTGTCCATCGTCGCCCTCAATGTCTATATTTTCAACCCGTCTTTACCCATTTCCACCGCGCCGAACCACTACCGTCAGGCGAGATGCTGAGAGAGGTCGATGAGTCCATCGGCTGTTCAATGTAGAAAGATTGCTGTCATTTGAGGTGGTGTCCTGCGTCGCCATTCGGAGGTTGTGTCTGGGCCGGCAGTGGCAGTGGGGCACCTTCTTGTGAGTGTTTCGTGCAGAAGCTCATGGTGTGGTTCCGTGATCTGCGTCCTAAGCAAGTGCCGGCAGAATGTCGGCTCCCGAAGTTCTCCTTTGACACCCATCGTGCTGACGGTAAGGCTGATGATCATCCTCCGCCACCTGATTTGCTGTGATTGTTCGATCACCATTGGCTGGAGTTACTGCTGTTTGTGTCGGCAGCGTCAGAGCTGAATGGCCGGTTGCCTCGGTTGCTGCCTGTGGGAGACAAGTCCGTAGGCTGTTTCTGCTGCTGTTGTTGCGGCTGCTGGTGTTGCTGCTGCTGTGGCTTCTTTGTTTTCTCGACATGTGTAACTTCTGAGGCTGCAGCCGTATTGAGGAACTCGTCCAATGTGTCAAATCTGTCACAGGTGGGCATCATCAGTCCAACTTTGTACTTGAGAGAGTTGCAGAGGCCTGCCCAAGCAATATCATAGAGGAATTCTTTGTGCTTCTGTAGATTCCACCCAGCCTGTCTCCAATTAGCTTTCAAATGATTCGCATAGGCTCTGACCAACTCTTGTAGAAGTTGCATGAGTTCCTGCATGAGCCTGCTCACCACCACATGACATTGATCATTGTCCCTATACATGTGGGATATCTCCTGTAAAAACAGGTAGAAGTCCTTTAGGCATGGGAAGGATTCTGCAGATAAGTAGCCAACCCCTTCGAAAGGGTCTGTCATCACTGTCCCTCGGAGTGCCAGGATTTGGCGATTCTTCAAAGCCTCCGGGAATCGGTCGAGCGCATTTGCACCACGGCGGTACCGTACAGGGTCAACCATCTTATAGATATTCGTTTTTGGGCCTGTAGTGCTGCAGTCAGCGCGCTCGGTGTGTTTGGCAGCCCACAGTTCCCCTTCGCCAGCAATTGATCTCTGCATGGCTGTCATCCTCTTCCATTGAAGCCGCTGTTTGGCTTTCCACTAGGCTTGATGTCCGAGCAGCATTTCCAGCATCAACCGGTTTTGAGTCGCCAAGTCTAGATAATCCTCCGCAGTAATCGGAGAACTGAGATCAACAATATCATTGTCCATCGGGCTATCTTCGTCTCCTTGACCTCTGTGGTGATTATCAAGGTCATTGTCAGGGTCATTGTCAAGGTCATTGTCATGATCAGTCTTGGCCTCAGGTAGAATGGCTGGAGTAGTGCGATCAGCTGTCGATGTCGCCGCCTGCAGAGTGTCACCTCTATGATGGATCTCGGTGTCAAGCATTTGAGTTCGGGTAAACTTCATCAGCACAATGTAAATCGATCCGGAAGCGACACGCAAACTTTCCAGACACTCCGGTAGCCCTCACCTGTGCTTCTAAGTACTTCCAGATGCTCCCAGGCCCCCCTGGAGTTTTGCAATGTGCTCTCAGACTCTGCAAGAGCGATCTCAGGTGCTCCTGAAAGAACCAGCAGTTATGGAGGTGCATTCAGGATGCTACAAGATTTGACTATTAGAACTGTCAAATTGTGGAGCTACTGAGATTTCTGCGCAGGTCTGCGGGAAACTTCAAGATCACCTAAGACCTCAGCGCAGAGTGGCAGGGGACATCGAGAGCAGCTGAGACCTCTGCGCAAGCTCTGCGGGAGACTTGGTGCCATATTCTCACTGCAGTGGTTCTTATGGATCCACAATGACAAGGCATTGTGATTATCATACACGTCTTTGATACAGTCACAAGATTCGCTACATCATAATACGGCATGTATTGTCTAAGTCTCTTAATATACATACATCCAGAGATAACGGAGATGGACACTGCGACTGGGAGTATATTTTTCGGAGACCCCGGAGCAGAAAGACATGTCATTATACGAAATACACACTCTATTCTTCCCATGTTTCGATCACACTTGGTCTTTCCACGATGTCGTGGATCCACACAATTGGGCGGATCCTCACGGCCTGGTAGTGTCATATCTTCTCACCCACATCCTACGCTCCTCGAGCCAGAACCAATCCATCTGAAGCATTCCCTTCAGATGCCATGTGAGGTGCGGTGGAATGTTGATGATAGGCTGTCTGCCATCTGGCTCCACAGATTCACCACATCGTGATCAAGTGAACTTAGAGATGCACTCCGAGGGAGTGATCAAGCAGGTTTGGAGATGCACTTGGAGGTCATGATCGAGCGGGTTTGGAGATACACTTGTAGGCTGTGATCGAGTGAGTGTGGAGATGCACTTGGAGGTGGTGATCAAGCGAGTTTGGAGATGCACTTGGAGGCCATGATCGAGCGAGATTGGAGGAGTACTTGGAGATGGTCAATCTGAAAGTGGTAGTGCGGGAGGGAGGCGCGACCTGAGTGGAAACTGTATTCATCACTTAACTAGTAATTGAGGGAATGTAGAGCATTGAGTACAACATGGTCTGCCGTGAAATGAGAGACTCACTGCGAGGGGGTGACAGTCAATGGTGGGATGATGCAGTACGCGGTGTATGCAGTACTCAGTGTATGCTGCACTCGGTGTTAACTGTTGCTCGTGGCATGGAGAGATAGAGAGGGATAACTCAACTTTGTGTTAGGAGGTAATGGTAGAGGAGATGGAACATATCATCATGAGAAACTGGGACTTCAGAGAGTTTCGTGTGGGAGTCAATTTACCATCCCCAATACAGCAGGTGCAAGTCCCGATCAGGCGTGTATTTACTCAGTTACAAGGTCTTCCCAACCCAATCAGGCAAGTCATAACCCGGATTTCTCCTATCCGCGCGTATCCTCCACATTGTTCACATGTTCATCCCCCATCTCCCTCTTTCTCGTCCACAACTCTACCATCATCGCAGAACCCAAAGTTGAGTCATCCCTCTCTATCTCTCCATACCATGATCATGAGTTGACACTGAGTACAACCATTCACTGAGTACAAGCATATACCGAGTACAACCATACACCGAGTACAAGCATACACCAAGTATAGTATACTCTGAGTACAGCATCCACCCAAGATTGTTTGTCTTCCCTTCATTGTCATGATTATGAGTTGACCCCTGAATGTAGCTTCAGCTTCCAGCGTGCCTCCCTACATGATCAACCTCCATCAGCCAGCTCTCCATGAGAGCTCAAGAGTAAAGTCACCATGTCACATTCCCACAGTTGCGAGTCAACTAGCTGATGAATAAAGTCTCAGCACCAGGCGCGCCGTCCGTCGACCGCCTCCAAGTACTCGTCCAATCTTGCTCGATCACGGCCTCCAAGTCCATATCCAAACTCTCTCGATCACAGCCTCCAAGTGCATCTCCGAACTCACTCAATCACGGCCTCCAAGTGTATCTCCGGACTCGCTGGATCATGGCCTCCAAGATTGCACGATCATGGCCTCCTTGTGCATCTCCAAACTAGCTCGATTATGGCCCTGAAGTTCGCATGATCATGGCCTGCAAGTGCACATCCCCAAACTCATGTGATCACAGCCTCAAAGTGAATATCTCCAAACTCGCTCGATTACGGCCTCCAAGTACTTGTCCAATCTCACTCCATCATGGTTTCCAAGTGTATATCCGAACTCGCTAGATCACAGCGTCCAGCTGCATCTGCAAACTAGCTCGATCATGGCCTCCAAGGGTATCTCCAGACTCCCTTGATTATGGTCTTCAAGTTTGCACGATCATGGCCTCCAAGTGCATCACTAAACTCGCTCGATTACAGCCTCCAAGTTCATAATATCATGGCCTCCAATTCCATCTCTAGGTTCACTAGATCGTCATTTTCAGACGCACCTCGAATTGCTCTCACGCACCGCCTGTAGCCCGTCCAGATATTACATGTGTAGATGGGTGGCTATATACATACATAGATGAGAATACATACTAAATGCATCAGTTTTAAAAATTGTTGAATAATAAGTAGTTGCTATGATTTCCAGGCACACTGGCAGTGTTCCCAAAGAAAATGTTGTTTTTCCCAGACTGTTCCACTGTGATTCGAGGTGCTCCCAGACACGTCACAGGGGCTCCCAGGCTATTTATCAGCGCTCCCAGGGTTGCAATTGGTGCTCCCAGGCTTGTGATCGGCGCTCCAGGCTTGTTGCAGGTGCTGCCAGGTGCTTCCAGGTGCACCTAAAGTTCTCTCCGGCACTCCAAAGTGTTCCCAAACTTATCACAATCACTCTGATGGTTCTCCTGTACCTGTCATCAGAGATCCCAGTTACTCTGAAACCCAGCTGGAATGCCCTCCTAGTGTCTGATACTCCCCTGAAATTGACTCATCTAGGTTTACACTCCACGTCCTCTCAGACACTCCTGGAGGCTCCCAGTGACTAACATAAATTTTGCTGATGGTCTTGGGAGGTATGTTTTTTGATAAAATGCATTATGTTACGGCGACATGTCGAAAGGGGTAAATTTTGGATCCCATCGGCAAAATGTATCGAAATGATTCAGCGTGATAATGGTGTAAGGACGTATGAGAGTATATGGCCATGTATGAGAGTATGTCAGAAGATACAGTTTCACACATGGATATGATAGTATAATGGAGTCATTGACAGGTACGATTATTGCTGGCGATGTCAGAGAGATTGTCAGTCATGTACACAACATTGGGGTTACCTGGCCCTGGACATGTCTCATGTGATTGGTGAGAACCTACTCTTGACAGCCATTACATGGATTCAAGCTTCAAGTTACAGCAATGCCAGGATTTTATTCACTTTTTGATTGGTGTTATCAGATAATTCAGCTGTTTTGATTAACACCTGATAATCGAGAGGATGTTACGGTGTATGAAAACCGTTTTGCCAAGGTACTGTATTCCATGGTGAAGCATTTGGTGCATGGCATTCGGACAGGAAACGACAAAAGTCAACTGGACACAGCAAACTGAATAATCCGATATGGAAATCTCTGGGCAATGATGGGGTAGTCAGAATTGACACTCACGAATCGGAATCCACTGGATGTGACACTAAATGGGAATGTTAACCTCAGTGATCCTGAATGGACTCAGGAAAAGCAAGCAAAGCTGAAACCCCTTGTGGAATGATACACTCTGAAAGGTCCATAAGGAGCATGGAGTGTTCATAAATGGTGGCTAGCATGTTTCTCATGGGTATTAGAATACACTAATGATCAGAACAACATTTCAGGACAATGGTGCAATGAATGGGTACACCATACTTGGGTGGATTCTCCAATTTTCTGACCACTAAAAGACGCATTTTGGCCACTGCTTGCCAATGCCCAAGCGGAGTATCCCGAACCTGATGCAGATAAAGCATCTGATGAGACGCTCCTGCACTGACCTGAAATGCAAGAAAACCCTTGCCCAATTCAACTCCTCCACAAATGGCGGAGCTCCGTGGTCATGTGACCGGCAAAGTCTTTTATTTGAATTGGTGGCTCAGGGTGTTCTTTGCAGATTGTTAGGATATTGTCTTGTTGTATGTGAACATGGGCAACAATAAGCATACAGAAATGCAGCTGAAATTCCAAGATTCACCTAATCCATCCCTGTTCATAACTACACCCATCGTGGGTGGGACTGGCCTATATCTTACAGCAGCAAACCATGTGGTGATAACTCAAAAGTTCTGGGTATTGCCTAATCAGCACCAGCTATTTGCATGAGTTGTCTCGCCGCGGCAAACCAGCACTCCACACCCATGGCTTTTGAACATGCAACCAAATAGTTATAATAGCCAAGCGAATAATCTCCACCAGCACTCTGGGGTTGCACAAATCAGCATCCTACATGGCCAGATGAGCCAACCAGACATCATGACCTCGATGATATTCTGGATTGTGGAGTGTTGCGAGGACCTTAAGATGTGGCTTTCAGAGTAAGGAGACTCTGTGACATCAGATAGTAATGAATAACTATAATCAACAGAACTGTGAAATCAGAGCACGCTGCTTTAAACATTCAACCAACACAATCCTACCAACTGATGTAAAATACTCGAAGAGTAAGGTGCTTCTGTGGATTAGAGTAGTATTGGGGTTGAGAATTTGATTTCATTGCGTGTTAGTTGATTACAATGATAAATATACAAGATAAAGTTAATGGTAAACAGACATTTGGTAAACCGAAACACAGTCTCATTTTGATGATCATATCTATGAGGAACAGCAGTGCACCAGTGCAATGGTGGAGATTAGATTGGAAGTCGTTTCAGGAAATTATTGACCAAGTCAAATTCCACCATGCTAGATATTGGTCATTGTAAGAATGGTGTTTAAAGCTGCAGGCTATCCTCATCTTCATCACTTATGGTTGGTGTGGAATTGTCCGGATTTGAATTGTTTGTTAGTTGCATATTTCAGGTGCGCCTGAACCTCCATGATTGATTCAAATTATACATGACTGATATAATTCAGGTGCACCGGAAACTAGAGTCATGAAAGGATTCAGGATATTCAATGAATCAATCAACAGTGGTGCAAAAATTACTGTCAATTGCACTGGTGAATCCTAGTCACTTCTCAACTCTTATTTTGACAGATTCAGCACAGCATGTTCCAATCAACCTGGCATATATGTACCAACTCGGTGATATTGAGTTGATATGTCATGTTTCCAGACCTGGATGTGTATTTCAGTTTAAACCGAAGAATAAGCTGCCGAGAATTTCCTTGCTCATAGTTGACCTCCAGACATAACTCAGATCCATCATTGATCTCATGTTTTGTGGTTCAATATTTAGTTTTTTCTGTCGAAGGGGACGATGGGCAGCAGCTGGGAGCTTTGCCATTTAACCAGCTTGCCCGGCAGCGGAGGTGTTGTTTATATACTCTGTCATACTCTAATTAAAGTGAATACAGTATGAATAAAACAAAAACAAAGAAAAAAAACAACTCAGATCCACTCTCCAGTGGAGTTTGATAGTCTTAGATTTGACACTGCACACATATTCGAGTTATAATGCCAATTTTCACAAGGAGCCAGTCATTGTTATCGTATGATACCAGTTGCAGTCAGGCCTCTGAGCCGTTGTATATCCACATCATAGTTCCCTGGAACGATTCATTCTGCTTGATTCCAAGCATATTTTCTTCCTTTCTGCCTGCATTTGAATCTGTATCTGCCAGCACTCACAGTTTGTCATGTTTTGGACCTTCTAATTGTAGATGGAGGCAGGACATCCTGCTTGGCCCAAGCTAATAACTGAATGTATATTTCATCAGTATGTGAAGGCTGGGGTGATAATGCGATCATTCTCATGCTCCGTGTCAACTCATCCTTCAGCGGAAGGTTTGCACCACACACTAACCTGAAATGTACAGCCCTGGGGTATAACTTACCACAGATATCTGCATATTGACTAAGATGTATGTTCGGACATTCATTTTCAAGATCCACAAACTGACTTCAGTCATTTGGGCTCCATAATCTAGCTGCATTTTCAGAAAGAGTATCTGAAAAGGCAGATATTGCTCAGTGACTCTGCAGATGACCAGTAACTCCCACTCACCCTGCATTCCACACTTTCTCAATGAGGCCTAAATTCGCAATTCTTCTAATGCAGACTTAACTGTATTCCAACTAACTTGTATGTTGGGGCTGCCAAAAGAACCATATCTTGAGCTGGATTATGTGAACGGATTTCCATCGCATCGAGCCAGCTTGACAAGATGGAATCTCCATGGTAGTCTATACTGAGTGACTCAAGCTGTGACCGGCAGCTCCTCCCCATGGCAGATCTTGAAACGCCTAAGTTCATGATAATTCCTCAAGACACCATATCTGATCTCCACCAACTTCATATGCCACGAGTGCATGCAGAACAAATCATGATGAAAGCTTGAGGTAAGAAAAGGCAGCTTCTGCGAGTGCAAATAATTGTCAAGGTGAGGCGAGCCTGCAATCCCAGCCATTGGATTGAATCCTGCATGCCAGTTTAATGCTCCCGGTGTAATGGGCTGGTTCCGGCGTCAGTGGTATTGGTAACAATAATGTGATATGGTAATCGGAACAGGGTACTCGAAGTTCATATTGAGGGAATCAGAACAAGTCAAGAATCAGAGCTGTCTCAAAGTCGTAATCTGCTTTGCAATACAAGAGAACAAGTAAACAGAGATGAAAAGGATATCCTCCAACACCAAACAACCTCGCTTTATATACAGTTTGCCTTACTCCATCGAATCGTTCCTCATGCTTCGATATACCATTCCAATCCTTCACCATGATCTTACCCACCACCCCACAATTCCTTATCAACAAAACGACACCACATCATCTGATGTCGCAACACCTCAGACCACTTCCTCATCATGACAAATTATACAGCCACCACTACACCAGATTTCCGCACTTTCCCCCTGCGTCTCCCAATTTCTCTGCCTTTCCATAATCCCTGGTCTTTCTGTTCATTTGAACCAATTCCTAAATATCATCCCAACCTTTCACTTGTACCCCGAGCCGTGACACGCTGTACCTTAATTGACTCGAACTGCATGCTTATCATTTGTCTTCCCACTTTCAAATCAAACCTCGTGATGGATTCATATAGTCTATACACCGCTCTAAACCCCAACATGTATGCTAAGTCAGCATTATAGCATTCAGACTCATGACGAGGAATGTCTGATTAAATGATGAGCTGTTTACTTAATATGATACCCAACATCATAATGTGAGTGACTATTTAAGACGTATTTGCTGGCAATCTTGGCATTGACCAGAACTGGAATTGATTAGATTACCCTGCAATCTTCATCATCCTACCTTACAGTTCTTTCTCTAAATTGTAACCCCCATTTGCAAACCCGAATTTACTCTCTCTTATACTAAACTGTATGACTTATTGTGCATTCAGCAGGCACAGACTGCAGAAAGTGATATTCTGTACACAATATTGCCTAATTGACTGCTAGCTCTGCTGCAGAATCCTAACACAACAGAATATCATGGAAAGTGGGTGTCCATCTGGCTGATATTCTGCATTTGGAGATTCATATTCATTCACTCTCAGCAACAACCTCAGTTTGAACCCTGATAAGTTCAGCTCTTGCCACTCACCAAGGTCCCCAAACTCTATCCAAGTTCTACAGATTCTCAACATGCTGACAATTCTGTGCCATAAAATCACCCCTCATGTGCTCGAACTAGAGGCACACTGATGACCTTCGGTAGAGTCATATCCAGTGGCCGTCATTTTCAATCAATTGGTCAGCACTCTGTAGCGCTGGCTGTGATAGTTAATTAGTAAAACCGGTCTTGTTAATTTCGCGAGTTCATCAGGTGCATCAGGTTCAAATTGAGGTATATTCTTGCATCAATTGCGTACTTGGATATGACAGTGCTAAAATTTGAAGTTGGGGATATGAGATACCACTTTCATCCACGATATTAGTATTAACCTCTGAAATGACTTTTGGACTCTTTTCCTAGCTTTCCTCGAATTGCATCCACCTACACTGTGTATTATCCTTCAATGCACTATGTTCACATTATTCTTATAAACTTCATACTGTATCTGCCAAAATATATTTGTCTCCACATTCCCCAACTTCATCAAATGGAATTTACTGCCAGCCAGGTGAGAAATTACCATTCACAGAAGAAACAGGAAGCGCGGCTTCAGAGAGCACTCCCATTAAAGCAGACAGCGAATCTTAATTGCTGATGATACATGTGAATTTCCTATCCTGCCGTGAAGTATTGTGTTGTAGATGACAAATATCTGTGTGATAATTGTGATCAAGTAGGACGACAACGATACTCATTCCGAGATCAGTGATGATTGAAGTGAAGTCCCTGGAGAATCTACCTTGCCTTCCAATATCGAAGAATATGATTTGGATGACGAAAGACAGGTCATACATCTAGCACAGTCGTAACACGATATGACCCCACATACCTGAGGGATTCCAGTGCCAAAGAAATGGAGCCATGCCAATACTGTCATTGCACGTACTCCATTTCCAAATTTGCGATATCCAGCTGGGGCCATAGCACCTTCTTTGCTCAAATGCCAAAAGTCAACCATTAAGAGCGTATGCGAGTCTGACCACATACTCACCCAGGCACTCCCGCTTCCCAAGGCTAGTGAAGCCAAGAATGTTTGTCAACCAAAGGCCAGTGAATATCAGAACCTTTCCCAACACCTGAAGGCTACATTTGAGGTAGCAAAAAGGTTCATAGGGGCAATCGTGTTTGCAACGACTCCTTGGTCAATCAGTTAGAAACAGTGGTACTCGATGGTTGACCAAGGTTGGAAACTTCCCATTGAAGCTTAGGATCATCGGCGCGCATTACCAGATGCTCCTGTAGGTACACCATCTGTGTGTCAATTGCCCAGTGGTCTATCTCTCAAAATTTATCCACAAACATGAGAAGCTGTGGGTGTGTTATTATTCTGTTTAATGCTCCTCTATTGGACTTATAACATTGAGTAAACCCCAAAATATACATATTTAAACTAAGGATTAGTACAACTTGAGGTTAATTGGCAGAGGGAGTTTGCCGAAGAGTTGTTTGTAGTTTCTCGTTAGATTTAGTCCCATAGACTGACCATCAAATCCAGGTTAAGGAACTCCTGTTTGATGATGCTGATCTCTGAAAGGTTGTGGATGATATGAAATCCTGGTTCATGCAAATGGAAGTGCTTGATCTAATTTACCATCAATTTCTGTTCACCACCAATAGCTTGGGGCACTAGCCTACAACTTCCCAGTTCTTTCAGCCTCTCACTCTACAGTCTTTGGTACCAGCAGCCGCAGCTATTCATTGTGCGCTGTTTGATTATTCCACTGGAAAGAAGCGTCTAGTTGTGTTTTCTCAAGATGAATATCAAGGTAAATTTTGCACTTGCACGCTGATAGATTATATTTACCCATCAGCTACTGATTTCCTCAATTACACATGGTGGGGTGCATCATACCACCCCCCCACAAATGGTGCTCCTCCACTATGATAGGCACTCCACAATTTCAATCAGCACTCTTCAGCCTGCATTGGGATTTCAATGTGTCATTCTGCTCGGCATAGCACTGTGTTGGTGGGTGCTTCTCAATTACATTGGCACTCCTTGATGTCAAATTGGAGCACCTCTAGTATATGGCAGACCCTTTAACCCATTTGGGCGCTGCTTCACTCTGATGGGCACTGCTCTGCTGCGTAGGCACACCTCAATCCCAGTAGGGGTTCCTTCGCCTGGATTCGCACCAATGATTTCAGTCCATGCTCCTCCATCACCTTCTGTACTCCCCATGTCCACCCTGCAATCTCCCCATTCGGACACTCCTCTTTACCTGGTGGCGCACCTCTTCTTCCCCTGAGTTAACAATTATTGCCATTCCAACCCATCGTAATTCATGGCTGGCTAACATCTTGATACAACCTCGGTTAGATATCGAAAATCGAGTGAAACAATGTTACAATTCAATTTCACTCTCTGGCCAGGTCGGAAAGATTAGCAAATACAGGACCCGCCGACAGCGTCCTTGCGCTATTGATCAAATGTGTGTTCCTGCCTATGTCGGCCCTTACAAGACAGGAGTTTTAGTGGATGATATTGACATGATGTTTGATTGATATCAGTCAATCGCTTAGCCGGGTTATTGATTAGGTGTACCTGTCTTCATTTTTGAATCTCTCACCCTGTTCTTGGGTTCCTTAATGTCGCAATGCAAAAGTCAGACTTTTGAATGAGATGTTGGGTAGTATAGTATGATTCAGATGATGATAATGAAGATGACATGAATCATATTCACTGTGGAGGGTACTCTATTGCTTGTGAACATTGCAAGAGTCTCAGATAACGCCTGCAGTCCTCTGAACGAGTATCCATAAGAATCAAGGCGTCTCTCAGAGTCAGTTTGGGATTTCCGCTTTGGTTTGGCAACAGTCCCAGGTGCGCCCATACCTCTCTCCACCATTCTGACATGCTCCCAAACTTATGACAACTACTCCCATGGAGCTCCACAAGCGTTCTCTGGCACTTGGACATGCTCCCGAACATATCACAACTACTCTCATGTTTGTCGCATATAATGTCGTCAAAGGTCCAAGGTGTTTGGAATGCTGGCCGGAATCACCTTCTACAGTCTGATTCACCTCTGATATTGATGCTGGCAAGTCTACACGCTGCATCCTCTCACATACTGCTGGAGGCTCCCAGTGACTAAAATACATGTTGTGGATGCAGACATGCACTTGGAGGCTGTAATCAACCAATCTTGGAGAGGGGCTTGGGGGCCATGATTGAGCGAGTTGGGAGATGCACTTGGAGGCCATGACCAATCAAGATGGGAGGAGTACTTGGAAACAGTCGAGCTGGAGGTGATTGATCAGGAGGCACTCGATCAGGAGGGAATCGATCAGGAGGTGGTAGATCAACAGGTAGGCATGGCAGGAGCTGAGATTCTATTTATTGGTTAACTTGTAATTGTGGAAATGCAGAGAATTGCATACAAAAATGTCCACCGAGAAATGAGAGATGAGAGACTGGCTGGGAGCAGGAGACAGTGGATCCTATGATAATGCAGTGGGTGGTGTATGCAGTACTCGGTGTAACCAGTACTCGGTGAATGCAGGACTCGATATATCCTGTATTCAGGTTTATCCCATGTACTTGCCATGGAGAGCTGGAGAGGGAATACTTAACATCGTGTTCCTAGGTGATGATAGAGTGGAGGACATGAAAGAGAGCGAAGTGTGCAGATGAGCAATCATCTTGAGAGACCAGGACATAAGAAAACTTCGTGTGCATGTCAATTTACAAATCCCGCTACTCCATGTCAGATTCCTAATCACGCAGATAATAACACTGATACCAGGCATTCGGAAAGCAATCCGGGAAGTCGAACCCATGATTCCTCATATCCTCTTCTATCATCTATATCATTCCCAGCTTCATCCCCCAGCTCTCCATCTCGTCCATGACTAGTGTTACCAACCGTTCCAGTTTACCTGGCTTTGGTCCAGGTTGGAACCTGAACTGAGACCCCAGTCCGGGTTAGGAACCACCAACGGAACCGAACCAGGTGAGCAGCGCTGGGTTGTGACTTGGACAAGGCCGAACTTTGGTGGATTTTGGCCGGGTTGGAACTGGACTGCGGTTCAATTCTGCGGCTCCTACAACATTGGCTCTGATCATGTTTTCGAGTTCTTATTGTATCACAACATGGTCTATACATAAAAGATTCAATTTTAGGAGCTCTATCACCCACTGGTCTCCAATTCGCACTCAGATCAATATTCGTTGAGTCGCTATGAAGTAACACTCAAAATCATTCCCAAATCGCCGGTTTTCAACAGCTACACAACAAATATTGCTCAGACTCAGAATCGGAGATCAGCAGGTGAAAGAGCTCCTAAAACTGAATAATTCACGTATAGATCATGTTGCGATATGACCAGAACTCAAAAACCTGATTGTGGCAATAATGCTGGGCTTGGGAGGGCCAGGTTTTCTGGTGGAAACCGGCCCAAAAGCAACAGTCCTGGTGTTTCGTGTGGTAAGACCCATTGGAATTGTTCGGTTGCGGTTCAAAACATAACCTGGAACCGTTGTGAACACTATCCACCACTCTATCGGCATTGCAGGACACAAAGTTCAGACATCCCTCTCCATCTTTCAATGGGATATTCCTGAGTTATAACCATGTACAGTATACACTGAGTACAGCAAAGAATGACTACAGTATGCACGGAGTACTACTGCATCCACCAAGTAGTCTCTGTCTTCCCTTGATTCCCACAATTACAAGTTCACCCCTGAATGTAGCTTCAACTTCTGATGTTCCTCCCTACAGATCAACCACCACCAGCCACCTTTCCATGAGAGCTCAAACGTAAAGTCACCTCGTCACATTCCCCCCTTTCTGAGTTACCTGACTGATGTATTGAGTCTGAGCACCCAGCACCCCTCCCATCTACCACCTCCTGGAGCATCTCCAAACTTGCACGATCACTGCCATGGAGTGCATTTCTAAGATCCCTCGATAACTGCCGCCATGGGTATCTCTAATCATTCTTGATTGCAGCCTCCAAGTTTGCACTATCATGTCCACTCCAAGTGTGTCTCCAAAGTCTCTTGATCACGGCATTTTAGTGTATCTCTGAGTTCACTCCATCATCAGCTTCAGCTGCACCTCAAATCACTCTCAAGCACTGCCGGCAGGCTGTCCAGATATACCGTCTGCAGCTCAGCAGCTATACAGATACATAGATACATAGATACATAGATACATAGATACATAGTTGCATAGATGAGAATACACAATGATACATGAGTTTTAAAAATCGTTGAACATCAGCAACAACCCCAGTTTCCGTCTGAAACACCCGGGTGTTCCGGACGGCTCTGACGGCTCTGACGGAACCTCGTACCCTCTGACGGAGAATCACACGCTTCCCGTC
>Ga0307515_10001188_pt1 | contig 59586 bp, 107 predicted proteins | sample 17_EM_MG_FD_194513 | JGI IMG/M metagenome (GOLD analysis project Ga0307515, IMG submission 194513) | Populus trichocarpa ectomycorrhiza microbial communities from riparian zone in the Pacific Northwest, United States - 17_EM | ecosystem: Host-associated > Plants > Roots > Unclassified | place... | reverse complement strand
AGGCTCCGTGCATTTCTCTCTAACACGGCGGTTTAAGCCCCTGACCTGCGACGATGCCGACTCCAAGATCGTCGCGTGATCATGATGTAGCAGAAATCCGCTGGTGAGGCCGCAGAAAACCGTCCGCGCCGAGAGGGGCCTCGAGCACTAAACCCAGGGGGTGGCTTACCGTGAAAAAGGTCTGCGAAACCCCTGGTTGCGGCGAGGTCATCCCACCCCAGCAGGGGTCGGCTCGGCCCAGGAAGTATTGCATGACCTGCAGACCTCCGAGGGATCGGAAGAACCCGCGGGTCATCGAACTGCCAGACCGTGGTGAGAAAAACCCGGCTCCTGGTCGGCCGCGGGCGTCGCTGGTCGAGGCGTACAGCAAGCAGCTGGAGACGGCGGAGCGGCTCGAGTCTCCTGAGGGCGCGCTGGTGATGCACCTGGCGGAGCTGTTCGCCGCGGGGGAGCACACAGCTGCGGGGGCGGCGTCGCTGTCGCGGGAGTTGCGCGCGGCGATGGAGGTCGCTCTCCGCGGTGCGCCGAAGCAGGGCGACGCGGTCGACGAGCTGCTGGCGCGCCGGCGGGCAAAGGCCGAGTCGGCGTGATCCACCCGGCGTTCTTGTCGATCCCGACACGTGTGGGGTCGTACGGGGATGAGGCGGTCGACCTCGCGGAGCGGGCCGGCCGAGTATTGGACGAGGAGCAGTGTCTCGGAGTCGACGCGTTGCTGTCCTACGGGCCGGGCGGTCGGTGGGCGGCACTCGAGTCCGCGGTCGTCGAGGCGAGGCAGAACGGGAAGACGGGTGGCGTGCTGCTGCCGGTGACGTTGTTCGACCTGTTCCTGATGCCGCCGGACCGGATCGTCTGGACCGCGCACCTGTTCAAGACCTCACGGGGAGCGTTCGAGGACTTCGAGACGTGCATCGCAACGTCGCCGGACCTGTCGCGGCGGGTGAAGAGCATCTGCCACGGCCACGGTGAGGAAGCGATCGAGCTTCACAACGGTGCGACGCTCGAGTTCCTCGCCCGGTCCAAGGGCGGCGGCCGTGGTTTGGGTGGTAAGCGGGTCGTGATGGACGAGGCACTGTTCCTCGCCGGCGCCGCGATGGGCGCTCTCATGCCTACCCTGTCGGCCCGGCCTGACCCGCAGATCAATTACGGGTCGTCCGGGGCGCTGGATACCTCCGATCACCTCCACCGGTTGAAGGATCGGGGGCGGTCAGGGAAGGATCCGTCGCTGATCTGGGTGGAGTTCTGCGCTGCAGGTTCGTGGGAGGACCCGCCGTGCGAGCGAGGGAAGCGGTGCCCGCACATGCCCGGTACCCCAGGGTGCGCGCTGGACGACGAGGCGCTGTGGCAGCAGGCGAACCACACCCTAGGGAAGCGCATCACGATCGAGTACGTCCGCGCGGAGCGGCTGGCGCTCCCCGCTCTCGAGTTCGGCCGGGAACGACTCGGCTGGCACCAGCCCCCCGCGGCTGCCGGTGCGGCGATCGACCTCGGCCAGTGGGCGAATCTGCTCGACGGGGAGTCTCAGCGTGAGGGTGACGTCGCGATCGCGGTGGACATCTCCCCGACCCGGGACTACGCGGCGATCGCGCTGTGGGGCCGGCGCGAGGACGGGCTGGGTCACGGCCAGATCGTGGCGTACAAGCCAGGCACGGACTGGGTGATTCCCGAGCTCGTGCGGTGGCGGGACGCACTGAACCCGGTGGGGATCGGTGCCGGACGGCAGGTCGCAGCTTCGCTCGAGGGTGAGGAGTTCGACGCCACCGACATACGGGTCCCGTTGAAGTCGGACGACCCTCTCTCCGGGGACCTGGTGGTCCTGAACTCGACAGACATGACCGCGGCGACCAGTCAGTTCCTGGACGCAGTGAAGCAGGGCACGTTCAAGCACACCGGGCAGCGGGAGTTGGACGCGTCGGTTGCCGGGGCGAAGACGAAGGTCACGGAGTTCGCGGAGATCTGGACCCGCAAGGACCTCGAGTCCGACACATCGCCGCTGGTTGCTTTGACGTTCGCCCGCTGGGTGTACGAGTCCCGCGCCCACCTGGTGCAGGACGCGAACTACGACGTCCTCGAATCCGTCTACTAGACCCTTGGGGAGTCGGTGCATTGAGGACGCACATCGTTACCGCGCTCGAGCTGCTCACGCTGATGCTGTTCGCGGTGGCCGCAGCCCGGGCGCTGTGGCAAGTCCATCCCGCGTTGGGTTTCGCCGGCGCGGGGATCGTTGTTGGTGTGGCCGCGTGGTGGCTTGGGCGTCCGCCGAAGCGTAGGGACCCTGAGTGAAGGCGGTGAGGCATGTCGCTGTTCCGCCGGACGAGCAACATCTTCGGCCCCACGCCTGAAGAGATGGTCAACTCCCGTCGCGCATTGGGCAAGCCGGGTATGCCTGTGGTCACGAATGACACGGCGATGCGGCACTCGGCGGTGTGGGCGTGCCTGCGGTTGCGGGGGAATCTGGTTTCGACGATGCCGGTGGATGTGTTCCGCCGGGTGAATGGCGAGCAGATCGAGGTTCCGAAGCCCCCTGTCCTGGTGAACCCGGGCGGGGAGCGAGTGGACCTGCAGGAGTGGCTGTACTCGTCTCAGGTTGATCTTGACCGGGGCGGGAACGCCTTCGGCTTGATCACGGAGCGGGACGGCGGGGGTCTTCCTCGCCGGATAGACCTGCAGCCGTTGGGTGAGTGCGCGTTCGTGATCCGGGACGGCAAGGAGCAGTACCGGATCGCAGGGAAGCTGTATGACCCGAAGGACGTGTGGCACGAGCGTCAGTACACCGTGTCCGGGCTTCCGGTTGGGTTGTCGCCTGTCGCCTATGCGGCGTGGTCCATCAGCGAGTACTTGTCGATTCAGGACTTCGCGTTGGACTGGTTCGGCAACGGCGGGGTCCCGCTCGCGCACATGAAGAACACCGCGAAGGCGCTGACGTCCGAGCAGGCCAGCACCATCAAGGAACGCTACAACGCGTCGATCCGAGCCGGCGAGATCCTCGTCACGGGCAACGACTGGGAATACGACATGATCCAGGCCGAGCAGGCTGGATCGGCGTGGCTCGAGGCGAAACAGTTCTCCATCGGGGACATCGCGCGGTTCTTCGACTGCCCAGGGGATCTGATCGACGCTGCGGTGCAGTCGGGCAGCATCACGTACGCGTCGATCACGCAACGGAACTTGCAGTTCCTGATCATGCATCTGGGGCCTGCCGTGATCCGCCGAGAGAACGCCCTCGGACGTCTGCTGTCGAAGCCTCGTTACGTGAAGTTCAACACCGGCGCCCTGCTGCGGCTGGACCCGAAAACGGCTGCCGACCTGATCAAGGTGAAGATCGATTCCCGCACGATGACTCCCGACGAGGCGCGGGAGCTCGACAACCTCCCTGCGTTGACGCAGGACCAGATCGACCAGTTCTTGACGTTCTGGCCGCCTCGAGGTTCGACGGTCGAGCCTGGCGCGGGACTTGAAGCTGTCAAGCCGGCGGCGAGCGCGCCGTGATGCGAAGGAGTAGTCAGGTGGATCCGAATGTGCTCCAGCGCCGCGCGGCCGCGGTAACCGAGAACCCGGGCGAGATCCCGAACGGGGCGTGGCACCGCCAGCCGTTCTCGGCGCAGATGCGCGCCGAGCCGGTGATCTGGAACGGCGCGGAGAAGGTCAAGCTCACCGGAAACGCCTCCGTCGTGGAGAAGGCGTACCGGATGTACGACATGTTCGGCGAGTACGACGAGATCGTCGACCAGGGGGCGTTCGCGAAGACCCTCTCGCGGAAGCCGGACGTGGCGTACCTGGTGAACCACTCCGGTGTCACCATGGCCCGCACCACCTCGGGTTCGCTGCTGCTGGCCGCGGACTCGCAGGGGCTGCAGACGGAGGCGTACGTCAACCCGAAGCGGGTCGACGTGAACGACCTCCTCCTCGCCATCGACGACCGTGACGTCACGGAAATGTCGTTCGCGTTCCGGATCATCGATGGTCAGTGGAACGAGGACTACTCCGAGTTCCGGATCCTCGAGGTCGACCTCGACCGGGGTGACGTTTCCGCGGTGAACTACGGCGCCAACCCGTACACGAGCGTCGCGGCGCGGCAGACGGAGATCCTCAACGACCTGCAGCGGCTCCCGTCGGGTGCGCAGCGCGCCGCGGTGGAGATGCTGCAGGAAACCCACGCACGGCCGGCGCCCGTCGAGCCGGAGGTGCCCGCCGAGCGTGCCGAGGTCTCCGTCCCGGAGGTTCCGGCGCAGCCGCAGGGCCGGTCGATCCAGCTGATCCAGGCTCTGCTCGAGCTCTGAAGACTTCCCGCGCTCAGCCGGCACTCAGACCGGTAAGCGCGCGGATCGGTTCCACCAGCATGCCGACACTCAGATCGGTAGCTGCCCTCGCATGGACGGCACTCAGACCGGGATCGCGAGCCCACTGTCAACTTCTGCAACTCGAAAGGGAGGTTTCGTCATGGTCATCGACGAAATCATCACCAAGATCGAGGTGGAGCAGGACATGGCGACGAAGGCCCGCGACAAGGCCATCGCCGAAGTCCAGGCCATCGTGGCGTCCGCCACCCAGGAAGGCCGCTCCACCCTCACCCAGGACGAGGACGCGCGCGTCAAGGAGCTCTTCGAGATCAAGGAGCGCAAGGCCACCGACCTGGTCGGCATCGCCTCCAAGCTCGAGAACGCCAAGCGCGCCAAGACCGCGGAGCTCGAGGTCACCACCGCGAGCGAGGAACGCCACTCCACCGGCGTCCAGACCCGCAAGTACGACCAGGTCGCCCGCGTCGGGACCGAGGAGCGCACCTACCACAAGGGCAGCGACCGCAAGGGCTCCCAGTTCGTCCGGGACGTCGCGAAGCAGTTCCTGTTCCGCGACCTCGAGGCCGAGCAGCGTCTCGTCCGGCACATGCAGGAGGAGCGCGTCGAACGCGCCCAGTACCTCACGCGTGCGGCCGGCACCGGCGCGTTCTCGGGCCTGGTGGTTCCGCAGTACCTGACGGACATGTACGCCCCCGCGGTGGCGAACCTCCGTCCGTTCGCGGACATCTGCAACCACCACGACCTGCCCACCGAGGGCATGACGGTCAACATCTCCCGCATCACCACCGCTTCGTCGGTGGCGCTGCAGGCGACGGAGAACACGAACGTCTCCGAGACCGACATGGACGACACGCTCCTCACGGAGAACGTCCAGACCGCGTCGGGTCAGCAGACCCTGTCCCGGCAGGCCCTCGAGCGCGGCACCGGCATCGAGGAGGTCGCCCTCGGTGACCTGTTCAAGCGGTACGCGACCACGCTGGACAACACGCTGATCAACCAGGCCACCACCGGTCTGGCCGCGGTCGCGACGACCACGACCTACACCGACGCAACCCCGACGGTCCCCGAGCTGTACCCGAAGCTCCTGGGCGCCGCGGCCGGCGTGGAAGCGGCCCTGCTGGGCCAGGCCGTCCCGTCGCACGTGATCATGCACTCCCGCCGGTGGTACTGGATGCAGTCCCAGGTCGGCCCGAACTGGCCCACCATCCAGCAGCCGGGCATCGACCCCCAGGCCGCGGGCGTCAACAACGCGGTCCGGTACGGCTCCGGCTCGCGGGGTGTCCTGCCGAACGGCATGTCGGCCGTGGTGGACAACAACATCGGCACCGCCGGCGGTGCCGGCACCAACGAGGACGCGATCTTCGTGGTCCCACAGGACGAATGCCACCTGTGGGAGGACCCGCAGGCCCCGGTGTTCATCCGGGCGGAGCAGGCCAAGGCCGCCAGCCTCGGCGTGCTGCTCGTCCTGTACGGGTACTTCGCTTACAGTTTGAGGCGGTACAGCAATGGGATGCAAAGCATCACGGGGACGGGCCTGGTCACGCCAGCCTTCTGAGTTCTAATCTACCGCATGTTCTAGTAAACTCAGGTGATGAGTGAGAAGACGTGCAGTAGGTGCGGCGAAGTCAAGTCCTTCGAGGATTTCCCCAAGCAGAAGTCCTCGAAGGACGGACTCAACCGCTGGTGCAAGGGTTGTTACCGCCAGTGGCACCGAGACAGGTACACGCCAAAGGATGGCGGGAACGACGACCCAAGATCCTGCGAGACGTGCGGGAACCTGTACCAGCCGAAAACCAGAACCAATCATCAACGGTTCTGCTCGCCAGCATGCAAGATGAAGGCGCGATACCAGCGAGAGAACCCACGAGAGGCGCGTGCTTGCGCCGCCTGCTCCGCAGACCTGTCACATCTCCGGAGCGACGCGCGGTACTGCTCACGCCTCTGCGCGGGCCGCGATCGAGTTCAGTCAGGTCGCATCACGTCTGCGTACAGAAGGAACATTCGGCTCCGCATGGAGTACGGGATCTCGCAGGAAGACTACGAACGCATGCTTGCCGAGCAGGGCGGGGTCTGCGCGATCTGCGGCGGCGACGGCAAGGAAGGCAGATTCGGCATGCTGCATGTCGACCACTGCCACAAGACCGGCAAAGTCCGCGGCATTCTCTGTGACTCCTGCAATCTCGCGCTCGGGAAGTTCCGAGATGACCCGAAGGTGCTCCGTCGAGCGGCGGAGTACGTAGAACGGAGCTGACCATGGGCACGATCGTCACCAACGGGGGATCCTTCCCGAACTCCGCATCCCTGTCCTCGGCGCAGACTGGGAACGGGCAGTCCACGAACATCGTGGACCGCGGAGGTTCGACCGGTCCTGCCCTGGTGACGATCGTGACCACGGTCGGCGCCACCCCCACCTGTACCTACGCCCTCGAGGTGTCCGCGGATGGAGCTGACTGGTTCGCCGGCGCCTACGCGGACGCTGCCACTCCCACAACCACGGCGGTCACGACGTTCGCGGTCACCACGGCCACCACGACACGGAAGATCATGGTCGCGGGGCAGCCGTGGCGGTACCTGCGGGTCACATTCAGCGCCAACACGAACGTCACCAACACCGTGTCCGTGTGGGCGTACTGAGAAGGAAGTCCCCGATCGCGTGGGCTGTTCGGCCCGTGCATCTCAACCATCCTGGAGTGTCTCGTGTCGGATGACGCCAACGCCAAGACCATCGCCGCGCTGCTGCGCGAACGCGCCACCCTCGTCGGCCGTGGCAAGGACGATCGTGTCGCCCAGGTCGACGCCCAACTCGAGGTCCGCGGCTACGAGGCGCCGAAGAGCGTCGAGGAAGCGCCGAAGCTGCCGGAGGACCCGAAGCGGCAGGCCCCGCAGGGCCGTTCGAACAAGCCGCAGCAGCAGACCACCAAGGACTGAAGCACTGATTCGGGGGAGTCATGCAGATCGCGGCGTATTCGTTCGACGAGTCCGGCGACACCGTGCTGGACATGTCCGGCAACGGGCACGGGTTCGCGTTGACCACGGATCTCACGAGGGTCACCGGGAAAACCGGGAACGGGATCCGTCCGGCCACCACGACGGCGGTTCCGTTGCCGGATGTGGGTCAGACCACTGACCGCACGGTCTGCATGTGGGTGAAGGGTTCCATCCCGGACGGTTGGTTGGTCCAGTGGTACGACCCGACCGCCAATGCTGGTGCGGGTGGTGGGGTGTGGGGGATCCGGTTCCTGTCCGGTGATCCGGTGATCCGGGCCCGGAACACTTCGGATGCGTTCACGGATGCGACCGCGGCGTGGCCGGACACCACCAACTGGCACCACCTCGCCGGGGTGTTCGGTGGCGGTTCGGTGAGCCTGTACGTGGATGGGGTGTTGGCGGACCAGCATTCGCTGGTCGGCCCGCTTCGCACGTCGGATGCGCCGAAGCTGTTCGGGGACTTCTCCGGGTCGGGGTCGTACGACGACCTGCGGATCTACGACGTCCCACTGGGGTTGTCGTCGGTGGTGGCGTCGATGACGGCGGTGGCGTCGAGTGATCTCGCTTCGGCGGCTGCACTGTCGGTGAATGCGGGGTTCTTGGCGCGGGTGACCGCGGCGATGGACCAGCACTGTGTGGCGTTGGCGAAAGAGATCCGCGCGTCGAACGCTCAGGACCGCAAGGACGAGTACCTGTTCGCGCAGAAGTGCCTGTCGGATCCGACGACGTGTGCTGCCCAGTTCGCGTGGGCGATCGGGACTGACCTGTCGGTGGATCCCACCGTCGACGACGACACCATCCGAACCCTGGTCGCTGAAGTGTGGCCCGTGATCGCGAAAGCGCTGTAGGAGAACCTGATGGCCCAGTGGTACCGGAACGCTCTGGTCAAGTTCCTGAACAAGGAAGCCGACTGGAACTCCGACACGAACGTGCTGACGCTGCACAACGCGACCTACACCCCCAACCTGGACACGCACGCCTACGTCTCGGACCTCACCAACGAGCTCTCCACCGCCAGCGGCTACACGGTGGGTGGGGTGACGCTCACGTCGTGCGCGATGACGTACACCGCGGCGAACTCGTGGGGCACATCTCGGGCGAACTCCACCGCCTACGCGCTCGGTGACGTGATCCGGCCCGCCACGGGCAACGGGTTCCTGTACCGCTGTGCGGTCGCGGGTACCTCCGCGGGCACGGTGACGACGCTGGGGACGGTGCTGGGCCGGGAAACCACGGACGGCACGGCGGTGTTCGAGTGTGTCGGGTCGGGGATCATCCAGCTGACCGCGGCGAACGCGACCTGGAGCTCCCCGTTCACCGCGGGTCCGTTCCGGTATGCGGTGATCTCGGACCGCACTCCCGGCACCGCGGCGACCCAGCCCCTGATCGGGCTGATCGACTTCGGGTCGAACCAGACCGGCGGTGGCGGCGCGCTGAACGTCAACTTCAACTCGCAGGGCGCCCTGCACCTGTACATCCCGTGATGGAGGCCTGATGAGTATGCAGACGTGGGGGGAAACCCTAGTCTCGGCGCAGAGCGACGGAACAGCTCTCACCAACTCCACCACTGCCACCAGCATCCTGCCGGCCGCGGCGAAGTTCACGATCCCCGCGAACTACTTCGCGATCGGGCGTGTGCTGCGGCTGAACGCGTGGGGTCGGATCTCGAACGTCGTCACCACCCCCGGAAACCTCACCCTGGACATGCGGTTCGGTTCCACGGTGGTGTTCACCGGCGGAGCGATGGCCCTGAACACCACCGCGAAGACCAACGTGGCGTGGCGGGCGATCATCATGCTCACCTGCCGCTCGATCGGGTCGGGCACGTCGGCGACGCTGCTCGGACAGGGCGACTGGTGCTCGGAGTCCGCGACCGGCTCCGCCTCGGGTGTCGCGAACGACATCCTCATGCCCGCGTCTGCTCCGGCGGTGGGTACCGGGTTCGACTCGACTGCGTCGCAGACGGTGGATCTGTTCGCGACGTTCTCGATCGCGAACGCGGCGAACTCGATCCAGCTGCACCAGTACTCGCTCGAGGCCATGAACTGAAGGCTCCACCAACTGATCGGGGAACGCGTGCGTGCCAAGACGGTCGATCTGGAACGGGTGAGGACGTTGGTCGCACGTGGCGGTGGGGCATGGCCACCCGCATCCCCGTGGGTGTGGCAGGACTCGTGGTGGGACCCCGCAGGACATGAGTACGCGATCATCCTGTCCGTCCGGTTCGACCCCCCGGTAGCGCTCGGCGGCACAGGGACCCTGACGCTGCTGGGTGTCGACTACGACATCGACCCGAACTGTCCGTGGCGGAACCTGATTGTCACCAAGCCCGACGGGACCGTCATCACCCAGCGGATCCCCGACCAGGGCAGGACGGGGACGATCGGGAAGAACGGCCTCAACTCGCGGGGCCTGACCACTTTCACTGACATCGGGTCCGTCACGGCCGGCTAGTGGAGGTGCGCGGTGGCGCTCGCCCTTGACGCATCCACACCTTCGATGGTCAAGGGGACCACCACCCCCGCGACCACCGCAGCGTTCTCCCCACCGGCTGGGAGTCTGCTCTTCGCGATCTGCGAAGCGGACGAGCTCAACACCTTCTCCATCTCGAACACCGGTACCGCATTGACGTGGACCTCCATCGGAGCGTCGACGAACCAATCCGGCGAAGGTTCCATCCAGATCTACTGGGCCTACGCCGCGGCCGCTCCCGGAAGCATCACGGTCTCTTCCGCCCGCACGGGGTCGTTCACCGCGAACGCCCTCAAGGTCCTCGTCTTCACCGGCGCGGAGACCTCGTTCACCGGGGCGAAGGCAGCGGCTTTCGCGACGACCGTGAACGTCACCACCACGGGCAACAACTCGTGGGTGTGGGCGGGGCACATCGAGGAGAACGGCGGCGCGGACACCGCCGCCACTGGATGTTCCTTCAACGACGCCGAGACCAGCTTCGGTGGTATCGGCGGCGGTGTCCTCAAGAGGACTGCGACCACCCCCGCCTCAGGCACGGTCGTGACCATCGGGGTCACCTCGGCGACGATCCCCGCGATCGTCGCGTTCGAAGTCAAGGAAGGCGCCGGCAGCACCACCCAAGGTGGCACCAGCACTGCCCTGCACCCAGGCAAGGGGCCCACCCAGGCCCGCTTCTACCAAACCCCGCGATCCACAGACGTCACCACCACAGCCCTGACGCTGTCCGACACCGCTACAGGCGCCACGGCAGGTGTCCCTGCCGACACTGCAGCGATCGGTGTTGCTCTCGCTGACACCGCTTCCGGTGTGCGCGCCGGCGTCCCGGTTGATTCGGCTGCTGTCGGCGTGGTCCTGGTCGACTCGCTCGGCGGGGCACGGGCTGGTGTTCCGGGCGGCGAGCAGGCCGTCAACAGCATCGTCCTCACCGACCCTGGTGCCGGAGGGGCCCGAACCGGCGGGGGCGCGGACAGCCTCGCGGTCGGGGTTGTCCTCGCCGACACCATGGGCGGCGTCCGCGGTGGGGCACCGACTGAGACTCTCGCGAACGGCATCGTGCTCCTCGATGTGCTGTCGGGAGTTCGCGCCAGCAGTCCCAGTGACACGCTCGCGATCGGGTTCGTTCTCACGGACACTGTCGGCGGCGTACGCGCGGGTGACCCGCTCGGCGAGACCGCAACGGCGGCGCTGTCGCTGGCAGACCCTGCGGCGGGCGGAGCTCGTGCAGGGTCACCGTCGGGGACGTTCACCATCGGCGTGGCACTGGCCGACACCGCGAGCGGGGTCCGTCTCGGTGTGCCAATAGGGGCCCTGTCGTATGCGGTGGTCCTCGCCGATGTCTCGGGCGGTGCGCGCGCGGGGTCCAAGACAGACTCGCTCATCTTCGGCGCGACCACAGGGTTCGTGTGTCAGGACTTCACCACCACGGCTGTGGTGGACGCCTACTCCGGTGTCGCGACTGTCGACGCCTACTCCGGAACTCGGACTGTGGACGCCTATGCGGGGTCCTTCACGGTCGACGCCTACACAGGCTCGGCAACGAACTGCGGGAGGTGACATGGCTACCAACCAGGCGATCTCCCTGAACGAGAAGAACGACGAGAACGTCAAGGTCACGATCACCACCAACGTCCCCACCGACGGCACCATCCTGGACATCACCGGGAAGACGATCGAGGCGTTCCTCAAGCCGTCGAAGGCCACCGACGACGCGGATGGCGCGGTGTGGAAGGGCTCCACCGCCACCACCGGGGTAACGATCACCGACGCCCCGAACGGGAAGTGCACAGTGTCGATCCCCGCGGCGAGCGTGCTCACCACCATGGGGTGGTGGCGGGTCGACGTCCTCTCCGGTGGGCTGCGGAAGACCGCGATCTACGGCACCGTCACGGTGGTTGACCTCTGATGGCCATCGACACAGGCGATCTCTATCGCTGCTCCTGGACGAACGTATCCCCCGGGGCGGCCGGTGGCCCGGTGAGCGCGGGCACGGTGACGTTGACGATCACCCTGCCCGACGACACCACCACGGTCATCACCCCGGTCACCCCCACCGGAACGGGGGTGTACCAGTACGACTACCAGACCGTCCAAGCTGGACGGCACATCGCCCGCTGGGTCGGCACCGGGGCGAACCCTGGTGCGCACGTCGAGGTGTTCGACGTCCGGCCCACGTCGGTGCCGTACATCATCAGCTTGGCCGACGCCAAAGCGCAGCTGAACGCCACGACGACGGTAAACGACGAAGAGCTCCGCACCTACGTTGAAGCCACAACCGGTGTGATTGAGAGGGAACTCGGGCAAGCCGTGGTCCGCAGGCTCCGCACAGAGGAGCACGTCATCAACGGCGGCCTGGTATTGAACTGGACTCCGGTCGTGTCACTCACCTCCATGGCCCTGGTGAACGGCACGTATACGTGGAACGTCGCCAGCCTCCATGTCTCCTCAGCGGGAGTCGTTACCTCGCCGCTGGGCGTAGCCCCGTACGGACATGTCACCGTCACCTATCTCGCGGGAATGGCCATCATCCCCGAGGAGTACTGCCTCGCGGCGCGGATCATCGTGCAACACCTCTGGCAGACCCAACGCCCCGAACGCGGCGCCGGCAGCAGGAACTCGGCTCTCGCCGACTCGGTCGGCGTTTCCGGGATGGGATACCTGGTCCCCAACCGCGCTAAGGAACTCCTCGGCGCCGGGCTTCCCGGGATCGCGTGATGGTCAACTCCGAGTATTTCGAACTCGTCGATGCCATCTGGGCGCTGTTCAGTGGAGTCCCCAACGACGGCACCACGTCAGGAGTCGTGCACCTGTCCGGTTTGGACTACACCGTGTTCGACGGGCTTCCGGTCACGGAGGACTTCCCCGAAAACGCAGTGTTCGTCGGCTGGGACGCTGATGCTGAGGGCGACTACCAGTCGGCCTCTATCCAGCAGACCTGGTCCAGCGCGGTCGGCACGAAACGACGCGACGAAACCGTCGACGTCGTCTGCGCGCTGGTCGTCCACTACGGAGACGCTGACCGGTGGAAACCTGTCCGCGACAAAGCCCTCCTGGTCCAAGCCGACCTGGAGACGAAGCTCCGCAACACCCCCGATCTCAACCTTGGGGTGAACGGGGTGCGGCAAGTCATCGTCGCCGAGTTCAAGCCTGGCGACACATTCCAGGAGCCCTACTCGGAATCGGGGTTCTGGTTCCGGTCCACGTTCACCGTCTCCGTGAAAACTCGCATCTAGAGGAGCCCGCCATGCCCAAGTTCCGTCTGCGTGCAGATCACGCACCGGTGGACCTGTTCGAACCGTCCAGGAGTTTCGAGTCGTTCCAGGTCGAACCGGGCGGCCTCGTCGACGTCCCGGGTGAGCTGGTCACGTCTCGGCCGAAGCTGAAGGAAGGCGATGCGCCGTTGCCGCCTCTCCCGGATGACGCGTTCATCGTGCTGGACGGTGGCGTGGAACGTGCGTGGCCGAAGGCCGTGTGGGAACTGGACAAGCCTGCCGCCCCGGCGGCTTCGGCCGTGAAGGAGAAGTAACGTGCCTACCGGAAGCGGTATCGACAGCCAGATCGGCTTCGCGCAAGAGAGCGTGTGGGGTACACCGGTCACGGTGACCCGGTTCATCGAGTACAACTCGGAGACCCTGAAGTTCGACCCCACCTGGCTGGAGCCCAACGCGCTCCACAAGGGACTGAAGTACAAGCGCCTCTCCCGGGCGACGGTGTCCCGTTCCTCGGTCGCGGGCGACGTGAACTTCGACGTCAACACCCTCGGCATGGGCATGCTCGTGCGGAACATGCTCGGCTCCGCCACCGCCACCACGACCCTCATCTCGGGCACGGCGTACAAGCAGATCCACACCCCGGGCGACTTCAAGAGCCTCGGCCTCACCTGCCAGGTGGGGCGACCGGAGCCCGCGACGGGGACGGTACAGCCGTTCACCTACGAGGGACTGAAGGTGTCCGCGTGGGAGTTCTCCCTGAAGGACAACGACACCCCCAGCCTGAAACTGTCGTTCGACGGCCAGGCCGAGGCCACGGCCACGGCCCTGGCGACCGCGTCCTACTTGACCGGGTCGACGACGTACAACTTCTCCCAGGCTGTGCTGAAGCTCGGCGGCACCCCGACCACCGCGTCGGGTGAAACCACCATCGCCGGCGGTACCGCGGTCGCGGCGATCGTGAAGGACATCTCGGTCGGCGGCAAGGTCCCGATGGCTACCGACCGCTACGGGCTCGGCAACGGTGGCCAGAAGGCGGAGCAGCTCGAGAACGGCATCCCCACGATCACGGGGAAGCTGTCGGCGGAGTTCGCGAAGACCGAGTTCTACGACGTGTACAAGGCCGGCACGGGCACCACGATCCAGTTGGATCTGGTGGGTGCGGTGCTGGGTGCGACGACGTACCTGTTCTCCATCATCATCCCGGCGGTGAAGTTCAAGGCGGCGTCCCCGAACGTGTCCGGCCCGGACCTGGTGCAGATGTCCACGGATTTCGAGGCGTACTCGAACGAGGTGGACCCGGTCATCCAGGTGAAGATCATCAGCACTGAGGCCACGGCGGTCTGATGCCACCGGTCCGCGTCAGTCTCTCGGCGCAGGGTGTCGACGAGTGGCGGGCCTTGGCGAACAAGCTCCGCAAGAAGAAGGAGTTCCGGAAGAAGCTCCGGGACCAGATCACCGCCGCGGGCAAGCCGATCGTCGGCGAGGTGCAGGAAGCTGTGCTGAAAGTTCAGACGGTCACTTCCCACAAGAGTTCCAAGGAAAAGCGGGTGTGGGTGTCTGCGGCCGAGGGCTCTCATGGCGGCGGCACCTCGCGACGGCAGACGACGCTGGCGATGCAGGCCGGCCGCCGGGCCCGGAAGTCCAAGAGGAACGTCCGGGCGGCGATCAAACGTGCCGCCAGCAGGAAGGGTCTCGGACTGCGACAGTCAATCGCTCGCGCGACGAAGTTGCAAGTCACCGCAAAGGGCGTCAGGTTCTATGTGGACAGCTCGAAGATGCCCGAGAGTCAACGGAACCTTCCTCGTCTCCTGGACTCGGAGAAGGGCTGGAGGCACCCACTGTTCGGGAATCGTGAGGACTGGGTCGACCAGAAGGGTGGACCCTACTTCGGGTCAACCATCAAGAAGAAGGCCCCCGAGTTTCGCAGGGCGATCGAGAATGCCATGGACGAAGTCCGCCGCGATCTGAATTCGTAGCACCACCAAAGGGGATGCGTAGTGAAGCTCAAGTTCGAGATCGAAGAACGGGAATACGTCTTCGACTGGGAGATGACGATCCGCGAGGCCATGTTCGTCCAGGAGAAGGCGCACGTCTCTCCGCGTGACCTGTGGCCCGCACTGGACAGGCAGGACCCGTCAGCTGTCGCCGCGTTCGTGTTCATCGTGAAGAAGCGTGGCGGCGAGGCCGTCAAGTGGGACGACGTGCTCGAACTGAACTTGCTGTCGTTCAAGACGCTCGGAACGGACGAGGACGAACCGGAGGCGGACTCGACGAATGAAGCCGCGGACCCTCCGCAGGCGACCGGTGGGAAAACCCGAAAGGCCGTTACGAAAGCTACGTAGCTTGGTTTTCGTACCACTTCAAGTGGTACCCGGCGATCGTCAAAGAGTTGACACTATGGGAATTCGACGAGCATGCGGCAATGGTTGACGCCTTGAACAAGCGAAGAGGGGGCGATGGTGACTGACCTCAGCTTCAACATCATCGCCTTGGACAAGGCGTCGGCGACGTTCTCGAAGCTCGCCGAGCAGGTGGACCGGCTCGCCGCGAAGGTCGACAAGCTCGACGGTAAAGACGCCAACGTCAACGTCAACGTCAAGACCGATGAGTCGACGAAGGCGCTCGACAGCTTCACCACCCGATTCCAGCTGATGGCTGCGGGGATCATCGCAGCCTCGCCGCTCGCCGGTGCGGCGATCCTCGGCGGGATCGGCGCGGGATTCATCGGCATTGCCGCGTTGGCACAGAAGTCCAACACCGACGTTCAGAAGACGTTCACCAACCTGTGGGCCAACGTCGTCGGACAGACGAAAGCCGCCACCGACCAGCTGGTCCCGCAGATCGTCGGCGCCGGCCGCCAGATCGACGCTGAGATCACCCGCCTCGGTCCGCAGATGGCCGCGGGGTTCGCTGCCGCGGGCCCGCAGATCACTGCCCTGACGCGTGGCCTGACGGAGTTCGCGGACAACGCGATGCCCGGCGTGCTGTCGGCGATGCAGAACAGCCAGCCGGTGTTCTCCGCGACCGCGAACGTCATGGGCGTCCTGGGAACGGCGTTCGGTGACGCCACCTCGTCGATCGGACAGAACAGCAGTTCCTACGCGGGATATGTGACGTCGCTGGGGAACATCACCTCCACGGTCCTCGGGACCGTGGTGGCCCTCGTCAACGACATTGCCCAGGCGTGGTCGGAAAACGGACCCAAGATCGACGGGGCGATCTCCGGGATCGGCCACACCATCACAGGGTTGGCGTCCGGTGTCCTTCCGGTCTTCTCGGCTGCGTTGTCTGCGGCCGCTACTGCCGTGAAGACCATCACGGACGTTCTCGGTCCGCTCGCCCCGATCCTCGGGTTCGTCGGCGGTGCAGCTCTGGCGACGTGGGGGGCGTTCAAACTCGCCGAGCTCGTCTCGGTGGGAGTGAAAGCTCTCGCGCTGAGCGTGGTCACCCTCGGTGGCAACATGGAGGCCAGCGCCGCCAAGGCTGCCACGATGATCGCAGCGCAGCAGGGCGTCGCGGTGTCCGCCTCCGCTTCCGCAGTCGCGATCAGGTCCGCCGGCGCCGCCGCTGCTACTGCAGCCACAGGGTTCGGCACAGTCGCAGAATCCCTCGCCGGTCCTGTTGGCCTGGTGCTGATCGCGATCACCGCGGCGATGGCGCTGTTCGGTTCCACCTCCGACGATGCGGGCGCGTCGGCCGCCGCGACAGCAGCTGACATGGACACGCTGACTTCGGCGCTGGAGAAGTCGCATGGTGCCTGGGACCAGGCCGCGACGGATCAGCTGAAGAATTCCCAGTCGTTCAAGGACGCTCTCGCGGCGGGGAAAGAGTTCGGTCTCACACAAGCTGACCTGATCAAGATGGTGAAGGAAGGCGGCCCCGCGTGGGATGCGTTCCTTGCCCAGCTTGACAAAGTATCGTCGAAGTCCGACGACCTCGGGCTTTCCACAGGCTGGCTGACCGGGAAGCTGTTCCCTGCAGCCGACGCCGCCCTGGGCCTCGGTGATCGCGCCAGTGGCGCCGCCGGAAAACTGCGGGCACTGAAGGACGAAACCTCAGGAGCTGCCACCGCGGCCGGGACCAACACGGAGGCGCAAAGCAACGCCGCGCTGGTCATGGCGTCGTCTGCGCAAGGCACCGCTGCCGCGGCGGGGATCTCCCAGGCATTCGCGGGAACGCTGGGAAGCGTCGGGCGTGGCCTGTACGACATGGGATCCGCTGCCGGAAACGCCGGGCTCAGCATCGAGCAGTTGGCGGTGAAGTTCCGGGACGGGCAGATCGCGATCGCGAATGCCGAGACCGCGATCTCTGATCACTTCAAGCAGGCTGACCAGGCTGTCGCCAGCGCCCGGCAGTCCGTCACGGATGCGTCCCATTCGTATGCGGCCGCTCAGCGATCTGTTGCTGATGCCAGCCACTCCGCGGAGGCTGCCGCCAGAGCGGTAACCCAGGCCGAGCAGGGAGTCGCTGACGCTCAGCACGGCGTGATGACGGCGGAGCGTGCGGTTCAGGACGCGGTCGAGGGTGTCGACACGGCCCGCAAGTCCTACGCCAAGTCGTTGCAGGCGGAGAAGCAGGCCGAAGCCGATCTGCACACTGCCCGCCAGCAGGCGATCCAGGACCTGAAGGAACTCCACCTCCAGTTGGAGGATCAGGTTGTCACGGAGGAGTCGGCGCGGGTCCGGCTGTTCGAGCAGACCCAGAGCGCCGCAGCGTTGGGGATCACCCCGCAGAACGCCAAGAGCGTCGCTGCTCAGACCGTCGACTCGGGGAACATCGACCAGGTCAAGGCCGCGATCGACCTGATCTCGGCGCAGAACTCCTTGAACAACGCCCTCAACTCGGGAACCAAGATTCGGGCTGACGTCACTGCTGCCGAAAAGGCCGGCGTCGAAGGTTCCAAGGGAGTCATCTCCGCACAGAACCAGCTCGAGGCGGCGCATGATCAGGTGGCGTCGTCGGCTCGTGGTGTGGTGAAGGCCCAGCAGGCGGTTGCGGACGCCAACTACGGTTTGGCTCAGGCCAACCGCGGGTTGCAGCGCGCCCAGCAGGCCGTGTCAGATGCCGCGTACGCGGAGCAGCGTGCCCACCAAGGCGTCGCGGATGCGCAGTACGCGTCCCAGCGTTCTGCCCAGCAGCTGACGAAGGCGAAGGAAGCCCTCACGACGGCGGAGCAGAACGCCTCACGGACACTGGATCTGTCCACGGAGGCCGGCAGGCGGAACTTCGCGCAGCTGAAGACCCTGTCGGACGCGATCACTGCTGTGTATGGGCCGACAGCGGACTCGTACAACAGGATCATCCAGCAGACGGCGGACAAGTTCGGTATCACCAAGCAGGCCGCGTTCGACCTCGACAAGCAGCTGGGGTTGATTCCGCAGGACTTCAAGTTCGACATGACCGCGGTGGCCAATGTGGACACGGCCTCTCTGCAGGCGGTGTTCAGGGGCACTTCCGCGGGCGGCTACTTCAACGACACGATGAACGTGAAGAAGACCATCGGCGGAACCGGGTACGCCACGGGTGGTCCGATCTACGGTCCGGGTGGGCCCCGTGACGACATGGTCAACCTGTGGGCGTCGCCGGGTGAGTGGATCCAGCCGGCGGATGCGGTGGACCACTATGGGCCTTCTTTCATGGAAGCGGTCCGGACGAAGCGGCTCCCCAGGTTCGCTACTGGCGGACCTGTCGATCCGGGTCAGTGGAACGCGTTCGGTGCCGGCGCGGGCGCGGCGTATGCGACGAACATCAACGCGTTCCAGGTGATGGGGATCAAGCACCCGCCGCAGCTTCCGAAGTGGACGCCGCCACCGGTGTCCATCGGCCCGGTCGGCGGCGTCTCGGGTGATCGGGCAGCGAACAAGGCGATCGTGCAGGGCGTGTTCGCGTCCATGTTCGGCTGGACCGGTGCCGAATGGGACGCCGCGAACGCACTGATCATGGGCGAGTCTGGCTACCAGAACACGGTCAAGAACAAGACGAGCACCGCGTACGGGATCTTCCAGTTCCTGGACTCCACTTGGGCTGGGTACGGGATCCCGAAGACCTCCGATCCGTACCTGCAGTCAGTCGCCGGCGGGCGGTACATCAAGGCACGCTACGGGGACCCGATCAACGCGAACATCTTCAAGCGCGCTCACAACTGGTACGCCTCCGGAGGCCCGGTCCAGAAGCACGACCTCGCAGCGATCGCATACGGATCACACAAGGTCGGACGATTCGACAACGGCGGCGTCCTCGAGGACGGGATGCTCGGCCTGAACACTTCGGGCAAGCCGGAGAACGTTCGGACCTCATCCCAAGAGGACGCCCTGGTTGGTGCGGTGCACGAGAACACCCGCGTCCTTTCAGCGGCCGTGAAGGCATTGGCTGACCGCCCGATCGAAGGCAAGGCGGTGCTCGACACCGGCCAGGTGATCGGGATGTTGAAGCGGTTGGGCGACCAGATCACCACTGCGAGCTCGGGAGGCAGGCTGTGACGGCTGAGGTCTCCACGTGGGTCGACCCGAACGGCACGGCGACTGTGTTGGATGTGGACTGGAACGCCAAGGGTCGGTTCATGCCACCCCCCAGGTTCGTCACCACCCAGGTCCCCGGCCAATCCGGGGAACGGTTGCGGGAGGTCACGCACGGACCCAAGAAGTTCACCGTCCGGCTGGTGATCACCGCCGCGACGGAGCCACTTCTCCGGCAAGCCGAGCGGGACCTCGTCGACGCGATGGATCCCACCCAAGGGGATGGGACCTTCCGGGTCCAATCCCCGCTGGGGGACGTCCGGGAGATCCCCTGCCGCTATATGGAAGGACTTGAACTCGACGAGAGTCCAGGGCTTTCCGGCGTCACGATGCAGATGGCCGACGTCACCTTCTACGCCGCGGACCCGTACTGGCAGGCATCGTCGGACACGTCGGTGTCGTTCGACGTCGGCCAGACCCCCACGTTCTTCCCGCTTCCCCCGATCCGGTTGACGTCGAGTCAGATCGCAGTGGACGCGAGCATCCTCAACGACGGATCGACGGAAGCGTGGCCGGTGTGGACCATCACCGGCCCGGGAAGTGTCATCACTCTCCGGAACGTCACGACCGGGAGGCTGCTGAAGCTCACCACGACGTCGATCAACGCGGGTGAGTCCATTTCCATCGACACCCGCCCCGGGTACAAGACGATCCGGAAGTCCGATGGGACGTCCCTGTGGTCTGATGTGGACCTGTCGGTGTCGTCGCTGTGGTCGCTGGCGAAAGGCAACAACGCGGTCCGGCTGGAGATGTCCGGCGCGATCGCGGGTTCGTCGCAGCTGGTGTTGAGCTTCCGCAAGAAGTACCTGTCGCCGTGACCGAGTGGACGATCTATCTGCGGGACAACACGTACCTCCCGCAAGGCCAGATCGACGACTATGAGGAACTCACCTTCACGACGGTGTTCAACGACGTCGGGTCGTGGAAGCTCACCATCGATGCTCGCTCACCCATCGTCGGGCTATTGGCGAACCCCAACTGGGGGATCTTCGTTACCCGCGACGGGCAGCAGGCGTTCTCGGGGATCTGGGTGAACTTCCGGTTCGTCCGGGCCGCAGACCAGTGGAACGTCGAGTTCGAAGGCGTCACCGACGATGTGTGGCTGGTGAGCCGGATCGTGTCTCCGTCCCCGACGGAGTCATCTGCGCCCTACACCGTCCAGGCATCCGACGTCCGGACCGGCGTGGCGTCCACTGTGGTCCAGGCGTACGTGAATGTGAACCTCGGTCCGGGCGCTGTGCCGTCCCGGCGAAAGAACGCCTTCACCGTAGCCGCGGACCCCGGCGTGGGGTTCACGGTGAAGGGCGAGGCCCGGTGGGATTCCGACCTGCTGGCGTTCATCCAGCCTCTCGCAACCACGGGCGGGGTCGGGTTCCGGGTCGTGCAGGTGGGTGCGGGGATCCAGTTCCAGACGTACTGGCCGGGTGACAAGTCCGCGTCCGTGAAGTACGCCGTCGATTTGGGGAACCTCGAATCCTACGAGTTCACCAGGGGCCGGCCGAAGGGGAACTACTTCTTCATCGGCGCTTCGGGCACCGGAACGTCGAGGATCATCAAGGAAGTCTCCGACTCTCCTGCCTTGGCGACATGGGAACGCATCGAAGGCCAACTGGTGAACGCGTCCTCCACGTCGGACACCACAGTGATCAACCAGGCTGGGACGGACGCGATCGCGCAGAACAGCGAAGAAGTGTCGCTGTCGTTCTCCCCGATCGAGATCGAGGACATGCAGTACCTGGCGGACTACAACGTCGGCGACAAGATCTCCGCCCAGCTGGTCGGCTCGCTCCCCACCCCCTACGGCGCGAACGGGTTGGTGGTGGATGTGGTGCGACAAGTGGCAGTAACCCTGCAGAAAGAAGCCCAGACCGTCACCCCCTCGTTCGGAACCCCGTCTCGGGGTCAGGTTTCCCGCCTGGTGAAGGCGTTCCAGCAGGCCAATGTGCGCCTCAACAACCTCGAAAGGGCGTGACCGTGGCCGTAACAGCTGACGTCTACATGCCGTTCGACTCCGGTCCCGGCTCGAACGTCACCGAGGACGGTTGGCGCGCGATGACGCGCTACAACAACATCGCTGGGGTCGTCCGTTCCATCGGTTCCGAACTGTTGCCGTTCGGCGACTCGACCGGCATGCAGGTGAAGGTGTCCGACGGGCGGGTGGTGATCGAGGGCTACTACGGCCAATGGAACGCCACCACCATCCTCCCGATCGCCAACAACGCGTCGGGGTCGACCCGGATCGACACGGTCGTCGCCCGGGTCGACTGGACCACCAACAACCGGGTGGAGCTCGACGTCATCGCCGGCACTCCCGGTGTGTCGACGGGGCCTTTCCCGACGCGGGACTCGTCGAAGTGGGAAATCCCGATCGCGTTGGTGACTGTCGCGACGGGCGCGGTGACGATCTCCGCGGGGAACGTGTTCGACGTTCGGCAGTGGGGTGGCCCGCCGGTCATCACCACCACCGATGATTTCCGGCTCTGGGGTGACCGGATCTCCACCTGCCCGCGGTTCAACGTGTCCGGCGACGCGGCGGTGGTCAACAGCAACCTGTACGTCGCGGCGATGCAGTCCCCGAACGACCAGCTGATCACGAAAATCAAGCTGTGCCCGTCGGTTCTGCCGGTGGCCGGCACCACCACGGTCCGGATCTTCCGTGGGTTCCGGTACGACAACCTGGTCAACTTCATCGACCCCACCACCTCCACGTTCCTGTATGGCGGCACGGCGGGGCAGGAGCACGTCTCGGCGATCACGGCGACCACGTTCCGGGCCGGTGAGTACATCGCGATCGCTGTTGCGGGGGCGAGCACCACCACGGCTGCGTCGTTGGCGCAGAACGCGGTCACCTTCACCGGCAACGCGAGCTCGTTCCTGAATCCGCCGGGGACGGGGATTTGGACGTCAGCGTTCAAGACGGCGACCATGCCGACCGCGATCAACCTTGCTGACGGGTCGTGGACTCGACGGGACCGGGTGTTCTGGGCGGCGTTGGCTTAAGAGGGGAAGCGGAATGTTCGGGGAAATCCGCAGCGGAAGACACCCCCACGAAGTCGGGTTGCTGATCATCATGTTCCTTCTCGGATCGGTGGGGTTGCTGTTCTTCTCGAAGCTCGCCAATGCGCCGGTGAAGTCTCTGCCCTACCCGTTCGGTCACGTCCTGTTCGCCGGGCTGGTACTCGGGTCTGGGGTCACGCTCGGCGGAGTGTTCTGGCGCAACATCGCCGGCGCACTCGCGGAACGGATCGGCTTGTACAGCCTTACCCTCCACGCGGCCGCGTACACCTACGCGATCATCGCCGTGTCCGGTCTGCGAGGTGTGAACCTGGCGGGGTTCATGGTCTACATCATCGGCGCGAATCTCTGGCGGATACGTCAGATCGGCCGCGAGATCGACCAGATGGAAGTACTACGCGAAAAGAACGCGAGGGAACACGCTGCTGTGCGTGATCTCCTCCAGATCCCACCGGAGGAGCCATGAACTGGAACCTGATCATTCCCAGCGTCCTCAGCGTGATCGGGTCTGTCGGTGTCACCAGAATCTTCCTCATCCCCGCGCAGAAACGCATCATGCGTGCCCAGAGCTCCAGCTCGGAAGCTGACGCTGAGGTCAAGCTGTCCCAGCAGTCGATGGAGATCCTGAAGCCGGCCAGGCAGGAGATCACCAGACTCAACGTCCGCCTGACCGAGACGGACACGAAACTCACGCAGGCGAACAAGCTGATCGACCAGCTCACGCAAGAACTCCGCACGGCGCAAGCCGAACTCTCCGAACTTCGGTCGCAGGTCGCTCGGGCCACCAAGGACCACGCTGCCGCGATCGACGAGATCCAGCGCCTGCAGCAGGACCACGGAACAAGGGGATGAAGCATGGCCAGAGGAACCGACGTCCATCCGTACTACCAACGTGGCCTGAACTGGAAAGCCGCCCCGGACATCCACTTCGTGTGGGTGAAGGTCTCCGACGGCGGCTCGGCCTACTCCACGGTCCAGCAGGGCGTGAAGTACGTCCCGGACACCCACGTCGCCGGCGCGAAGGCCGCGGGGCTGCCGGTCGGTGGATACCACTACGCCCAACTCGGCCCCGCAGCGGAAGCCCAAGCCGACATTCTGGTCCGCGAGGTTCGACGGCTCGGTGCCACCGGGGTCGCGCCGATGCTGGACCTTGAGACGCCGTTCACCCCGAACGCGGCCGCGAAGGACTTCGCGATCCGGTTCTGCAACCGGGTCGCCGCGGCTGGGTTCCGGCCTGCGGTGTACATGTCAGCGAGCTTCGCGAAGGTGCTCCGCCCGGACCAGTGGGGGATCCCCGGTCTGGTCATCGTGATCGCCCGCTACGGGGCTGTCCCGGAAGCTCCGGGCTCGGCGCAGTACCTGGGGCGCTACGACGTCCACCAGTACTCCTCGAGCGGTTCCCTGCCCGGCTCCGCTGGCGCGGTGGACCTCGATGACTCCCGCAACAACAACCACCTCACCCAAGGGGATGACATGCTCGACGATGAACGCTCCGCCCTGTTCGCGATCCGCGACTCCATCGCCGTCGCGAAGACCTCCAAGGTCCCCGGCTCGAACGCGGCCTACACCGCCGAAGAGTTCGGCCGGTTCACCAACGCCGCGGTGTACAACCTGGTCACCAAGACGCTCCCGGACCTGCTGGCGGCCGTGCTCGCAACGGACGCGAACGACGTCACCGCCGACAGCCTCGCCGCGGCCCTCGCGCCGGCGCTGCTGCCGCAGCTCGAGCAGGGCCTCCGCGACGCCGTGACCAACCTCCCGGACGTCAACCTCACCGCCGAGCAGATCACCGCGATCGCGAACGCCGCCGCGGACTCCATCGGTGTCCGCATCGTCAACGGCTGAAGGAGCCTGACATGACCTACCTCAAGGACCTCGCCGAGCGCGTGGGCTCCACCTTCGTCGCGGGGTTCCTCGCGGCGCTGGTCGCGAACTGGACGGGCGTCATCCCGTCGGACTGGAAGGCGTGGCTGCTCACCGGTGCCGTGGCGGGTGCCGCGTCGGTCGTGAAGGGGCTCGTCGCGAAGGGCGTCGGGAACCCGGACAGCGCGAGCCTCACCAAGCAGTAACTCCCAGCTGCTCCAAGTTCCTCCAAGACTTGGAGCAGCCCCGAAGTCGGCCGTCCAACCTCATCCCCTGGACGGTCAGCGGCCCCACACTCCCCCTGCGGAGTGTGGGGCCGTTTCGTCATGCCTACTTCAAGGTGAACTCGACCTCGCCGTGCACCGCATCACCGGCAACCACCTGCGAGCCCCGATGGGTGACCGAGACGACGTACTGCGGAAGACCATCGGGCACATCCGTGACCGTGAAGCTCACCGTGCAAGAAGCAACAACCTCGCCACCCTTGAGGCCAACCTCGGGAACCGCGGCCACCGTGGTCATATCAGCTCTGGTGCCGGCATGGATCGAACCGGTGCCAACGACCGCGCCGACAGAGTCGGCAACCGTGACTGCCGCGCCCGGCGTCAGGTCGGAGTACCCGTCGCCGCCGTGACACTGGTTTCTTTCGTACGCGATCGACCCGGCGAAGTTGTTCGGGATCTTGATAGAGCCGGAGATGGTGAAGGTCTTCTTCGTCGCCGCTGCGGGTGCCGGCGCGGCGGCCGTGTCACGTGTGCCGAAGAAGATCGCCAGGCCGACAGCGACGAGGGCAATCACTGACAGTCCCGCGATCGCGACCTTGGTCTTGGTGTTCATCATCCCCACCTCTTCGCGTTTGTATTCGCCGTGAGGTCGTCTGGATCAAGACTTGCGTTGCCCTCGTTGCCGGACTGTTACCTCAGCACTGGGTGCACTTGTCGATGGTCTTCTGGTCGGTGGGGCATTCGTTGCGGCCGGTCATGGGGCAGGGGGTTTCCCAGTCGCTGTCGACGGAGCACGGCAGGTAGATGCGCGCCGGCTGCTCGAGCTCGATGTCGATGGTGGGTGCGGTCATGGTTTTGTCCTCTTTCTGTTAGGTGTTCAGCGTCCGCCGCAGGTGCACTGCGCCCAGGGTTTCTTGCAGAGTGGGCAGTGGGTGATGGGCTGGTCCATGTCGGTCTCCTGTCGGTTGCTGGACGTAGGCCCGCCCGCCGCGATCGGGGGGCGAGGACCACTCCGGAACGGGGGGATGGAGTGGCCTCAACGCGGCGGGCGGACGGTGGTGACCCGGTCGGTGCGTGGAGGGGGAATGACATCGCACCGACCGGGTGGTCTAGAGCCGCGTCAACGGCAGGCGCTCGCAGAGCGGGCAGAGCGGGATCCCGTCCCGGTACTTCGCGGACGCGGGGACACAGAGCGCGCGGGTGGCGCACGGTGCGACGAAGGCGTAGCTCAACGCGTACGTCCGAGTCTGCGCGTTGGGTGGGATGAAGTGCTGGACCAGTGTCCCGGGTGTGCCGGGGACGCAGATCATCCACTCGCCGGTGTCGATGCGGACACTCATCGCCTACCACCCTTGGGCCAGCGTGCCTTCACTTCGTTGATCCACCGCTGCCACTCGCGTTCGCTCATCTGGGAGCCGGGACGGAACCGTGGCTCTCGCTTCGGGGCGGGCTGGGGCGCGGTCATGACTGTTCCCGCTCGTTCTGCTTCCAGGTGTTCTCCGCTGTCGTGCGGAGGGCTTCAAGGAGGTGGCCGATGACCTCGTCGATCGGGGCGAGTGCGATGGGGCCACTATCGACCCGGACTGCGGTCTCGACCTTGCCCTTGTAGTCGACCTGTCCGACGAACACCTTCGTTGGTTGGCCGTTGGTGTCGACGGTGGGTATCGCCCAGACCTGTCGCCAGCCCTCGTCTGTCATGGTCGCCCCCGACCCGATAGTCTCCGGTGCGACCGGAGTGCTTGTGGTCGCTGTGGTAACCACAGTGTCCACGGAGACCACAGGTAACCGCAATGGCCTAATCGGGTGACCGCCTAAACCGGCGGCAAGTGCCTTATGCTGTGTGGCATGACGGACCACAGGGTCACGACGAAGTCACGGACACTCGGCGCTGCCCTCCGCGACGCCCGCGAAGAACGCGGCCTGAAACTCCGGGAACTCGCCGGGCAACTCAGCCTCGACCCGTCCCGCCTGTCCAAGTGGGAACTCGGGAAGCAGATCCCGAAGGACACCGTGGTCGCGCAGATCCTCACCCACCTCGGCATCGCCGGGGAACGCTACGACGAGATCGTCGGGCTCACCTCGAACGCCTCCGCCGGGCAGTGGCTGGCCGTGTCCCTGCCGGAGCAGCGGCAGCACCTCGCCGCGCTCCTCGACTTGGAGCAGCACGCCGACACGATCGTCACCGTCTCCCCGCTGTTGATCCCTGGGTTGCTGCAGGACAGCGGGTATGTGCGGGCCATCATGTCCGCCGGCGAGCTCCCTGCGGATGAGATCTCGACGCGGGTCGCGGTCCGTCTGGGACGGAGGGATGCCATCACCCGCCGGGAGTGCCCGGCCCGGCTGCGGGCGTTCGTCGGTGAGGCGGCTCTCAGGCAGATTATCGGCTCGCGGGCGGTGATGGTGCAGCAGCTGCAGCACCTGGCCCAGGAGGCGGAGCGGGACAACGTGGAGATCCGGGTAGTGCCGTTCGACACCGGTCACCATCCGGGGTTAGAGGGCCCGTTTACGTTGATCGACCCTCGGGAAGATCAGGGGATGGGCGCTGTGGTGCACATCGAGAACAGGCGTTCTGGGCTGTTCTTGCAGGGGGACGAAGATGTCGTCACCTATCGGCATGCGGTCGATACGGTGGCGCAGGTGGCGATGAGCCTGACCGACTCAATCCGACTCATCGCCACCATCACCGATGAGATGAGGACTGGATGAGCGTACCTGTCAGGTGGCGAAAGTCGACATACAGCCAGCCGAGTGAGAACTGTGTCGAGGTGGGTCTCGGCGTGGGTGAGCCGGTTGGTGTGCGGGACACGAAGGACCGGGAGGGCGGCGCGATCGTCGTGCCGGGTGAGTCGTGGCGAGCATTGCTCGCCGCGGTCCGTGACTGAGCTACAGTAGAGCGATCCACCCCCGGGCGGACTTCGGGTCTTCACCGGGGCTTACGTCCCCCTTGCTGCGGAAGCGGTGAGGGGGACGTTTCTTTGGTGCCCCCGGCTTGGAGCCGGGGGCCCCGTCATGTCAGGGGCGAGGAGTGGCACCGTTTGGGGCGCCCCCGTAATGGGTGCTGACGTTGTGTCGCTGGAGGTATTCGGCAACAGCCTGGCGATATATCTCGGATTTCGTGACGTCCGACTTACGCGCCAGCTCAGCGACAGCGTCTTCCACGCGTTTCGGCACGTTGAACCCAGCCCAGATCAACTCGTCGGGGCCCTTGCCGATACGACGCGGCTGCGATCGAGCTCGCGACTTCCATAACTCGATCGCATGGCCGGAGTTCGACGTGATCGTGACGTCCTCAGGGGGGATCCCCTCACGCAGCTGACGACGGATTCCGGTGACAGTCGGCGCCGCCAGGGTCCCCTTGCTATCCCTGTTGACGGACAAGCCAACCGAAGCAGCTACGTCGGCATTGCTGTGTCGGGGGTCATCACCGCGCCTGTTCCCCGAACCCTTCATCCCTTCACTGGACATGGCTTCGACTGCGAGCACCTTGGCGTAGCTGGGGCATTTGAACCCGTTCTCCCGCTCCCACATCGCTGCGAGATTCTCGTAGCCCAGCACTGTCCACGCGCGCATTGCGACCAGTTCGCGGATCGCCTCCTCGAACTCGTCCACCGCCTTCGCGGCAGACCTCAGCAGCGACCGCGCACGCTCCGCCTTCACTGGATCGTCAGCAGCGATCAGCTCTGATGAGCCCGTACCGGTAAGCTCCGTCATGTCGGCTCCTTCGTAGTCGGCCACGCCCCGGGACCGTGACAGCGGTCGCCGGGGTCTCCTCTGTCCATTGTCTCACGCAGCTAGTCTCCGCGCTGGAAACTCTCCGTGATCATCCATGCCCCGGGGACGTGTACAGCGTCCACCGGGGACCCTGACATTCAAGCTACGGGGCGGGGATCTCCGTGACAGGGAACTTCGCCCCGCCGTCCTCGTCCCACTCCCAGCCGCGCTGCACCTTCTCCGACGAGACCATGCCCATCCAGCGCCATCCACGAAGCGGCGCACGCTCGGCGACGAACCCCTCGCGGTCCCGCACGCGCGTGACGTCGTCCGGAATCTCGTCTGGAAACGCGAACTCGCGAGGCTCGAAGTAGGTCATCTGTTTGTCTCCCTGCTTGGGGGGTGAAGTGGTATCCGAGATCAGGCGGGTGGGTCGGTCGTCAGCGCGGCACGGACTCGTAAGATCTCGTGGCGGAGGACGTCCGCGACGATGGGCCAGCCGTAGGCCTCGCACGACTCGGCGGCAGTCAGCGCGCGCGTCAGGTCATCCTGCTCGTCTTCGCTGCCCGTCGTGAGTGCGGCGTCGAGGCGGGCCTGCCGGTCATCCCGCTCGGCGCACACCGTGGCGAACGCTCCTTCAAGCTCAGCGAACGCGTCGCTCTTCTCCGGGTCGGCCTGCGGCCACTCGGAGACTTCGTAGTGGTGCAGCCAGCGGACTTCGAGGTCTGGTCCCATCCAGCACCAGACGTGCTGGCCTTTGCCCGTGTCGTCGCCCATCGACACCTTCACGACTGTGGCGCCATCGCCGCGTCGGCGAACAGTTCCGACCGGGTCGGTGCGAGTAGTTCCTTCGATCATCTGATGTCTCCCTACTCAGTGTTCGGTGGTAGTTCGGGTCAGTACGTGTACACCAGAGATCAGGAACTACGGGATGAGGATCTGCTGCGTCGTGTCGCCCTTGCGGAGCAGCACGTCCACGTCCTCCTCCCGGACCTTGCGGGTCACGAGGTAGCCGAGCGCGACCAGCCGGCGGAGCGCCTCGGTGTTCGTGACCCCGTCTTCGGCGGCGAGCCAGTTCAGGGCCTCCGCCGTGCGCGGGCCGATGTTCACGGTCAGACGGGTCACTGCGTCCGGCTCAGTCGACAGGCTCACGATGGCACCTCCCAATTGTCGGCGTGGGCGGCGCGCTCAGATGCGTGGTCGTCGTCATCGACAAGCCAGTCGGGATGCACCGAAGGTGACATTGCTGCGACCACGGCCCGAGTCATGCTCGCGACATGCTCGCGCTGGTCGGCGGTGGCGCTCTCCTCGCCGCCGTAGAACGTGATCAAGGTCCGGTAGACCTGTTGGCTGGGGTCGCTCATGACAGCCTCCAAGGCTGGTGAGATGGGATTCGAATGTGGTCCGTAAGTGGACCATCTGGTGCCGCGAGTTCGCGGACTGAAGATCGACATGTGTGTCGACCTGGGTGTGGGCGCCCCCGGCAGGACTCGAACCTGCGACCTAGAGAGTCGAAGGAAAGTGGTCGATACGGTGCCGTACGGCCGCTGGACCAGGGGAAAGTACCTGAAAGAGTGGCAAACGAACGGATACGATGCCCAACGTTTGTGGTCCATAAATGGACCATCGTTCTGATCATGGCGAGCCCTCTGGCGCTTCGATCAACGGCTCGTAGCGGACCTCGATGGTCCACATGACGGGGGAACTCATCCCTTGTCCTCCCCAAGCGCGCGCTTCTCCAGTAGAAGCAGCAGCACCGTGGCGGCCTCCGTGGCCACCGCTAGGTCCTTGTGATCCAGTTGGCTGACGTGCGCCCACGCGGAGGCGGGGTTGTCGCTCATCAGGCTGCTGAGGGCCCCGACCGTCAGGGTGTTGCCGAATCGTCCCTGCTCGATCTCCGAGCGGATGCGCCGCGCGTCTGCGTAGGCCCGCTCGTGGTCACGCAGCACGCAGCTGCCACAGGCGGCGTAGATCTTGGATGGGGTCACTCGCCCTCCAGCCTGATCGCAAGGGCGGTGTCGACCACATCACGCAGACGCTGTAGTTCGGCGACGTTGGCGCTGCGGACGAGGTATACGAGACGGTCGATCGTCGCGGCAGCGGCGCGGTCATCGTCGGGCCCGCGTCCGAGCAGCATGTCAACGGTGACGCCGAGAGCTTGGGCGAGAGGAACCAGCTCGTTAGCGGGTACTTTTCGTTGGCCAGTCTCGATCTTGTAGATCGTCGCCTGGTGGTACGGCAGACCCTGATCGGCCAACGCGCGGGCGAGGCCCACCTGCGAGATCCCAGCGTCATCCCGAGCCGTGGAGACGCGCCACCCAAACATGGTCCAGAAGTTCTCGTCGGTGAGCGGCGGGGCCACGATGCGGTCGTCGACAGCCTCGGTTCGACCTGATGCCCGCACGGCGGCCGGATCTACGTCGTCGAGCCCCGCTGCTTTCAGGGCGGCATCTGCGTCAACCCCCACCGCGTCGGCGGCCTGAACGACGGTGGCAGGCTTGGGACGAGCGGGAAGCTGATGCCCATCTCGCAGTTCGTACCCAGCCTCCAGCTGCCGCCAGCGCGCTTCGGACAGATTGGCGACACGAGCAGCTGCGCGAATTGACCGTCCTGCCGCCAGCCGAGCATCCCGGAGCAGCATGCCCAGATCGCCAGGCGGCGCTTCCGCGCTTTCCAGGGCGACCAGGTTTCCGGAGACGAGCTTGGCGGCTGTCCCCGGCCGCCACCGAAGTACATCGTCGACCGAGCGAAGAGTCTTCGGCTGGTAGCGCTCCGCCCGGCCGTTCTCGATGCTTCGCTGCGTGCCGAGAGAAGGTCCGCCGAGTTCGACGACGTCGTCCTGCGTGAGATTGAGCTCGGCACGGCGGGCGCGGATGATCTGACCGATCCGGACGCGGTCTTCGTCGGTGAGCGCGTGGTTGATGCGGTCATCCATAGGGCACCTCCGCGTGGGACACGTTCTGCTCGACTGTTCTCATAGGCACCTCTCCAGGAGTTCGGCTATCTCCACAAAGGAAGCGCCACTGTCATTGAGGTCCGCGATTGATTTCGTAGTGCCGGGGGTGCCGAGAGCGAATGTGCCAGCGCAATATGCGGCCCATTCAAGAATAGCTGCAGTCAGTTCGCTGCCCGTGGAGTATTGCGACCGCGCGTCACAAAAACCGAAATAGGCACTGCCGTCCTTTTGGGGGAGCATGGTCCATCGACCGCCTTGCTCTTGGCGGTACACGTCACACAGAACGCCAAGGGGGCAGTAGGTGTCATCCATCCCCCGCAGCGTTCCCCTTCCCTGCTTGTACTCCCCGGAGAGGAGGGCCGCGAGCCACTTCACCTTCGCCGCAGGGTTCATCCGCCTGCTCGTCTCGCTGGTTTCTGTCATGTCGACTCCTCTGTGGTCGGCCGCTTCTCGGCAGGGCATCACTCGTCCACCACGAGTGCCGTGACCGAGAGGTCGTCAACGGGATAGGTGTGCTCACCGGAGCCGATGAACGCTTGAGCCTTCGCGCGGCTGGAGAAGGCTCCGACCGGGCCGACGCCGTCGAGGTCGACGACGTGGACGATGCTGCCTGACGCTGAGTCGGTCATCGTTTCTCCTCGATGATGCGGGTCAGCTCAACCCGACTGCCGATCTTCTGTCGCGCGGCGACAGCTTCGGCCAGGAGCTTGCGGATCATCCGCGACAAGTTCCCGTCCGTCTCGACGTCGGCGAGCTCTTGGATGTGCCGGCGCCCCTCTTCGGAGATCTTGATTCCGACGAGGGGGCGGCGTGGTCCGGGGCGAGGCATGCGTTAAACGCTACCCCCTTAGGGCGTAGCGTCAAACACTAGTCGTTGTTGCCGAGGTGGACGGTGTGCGCGCGGGCCGCGTCCAATGCGGACGCCAGCTGCCCGATCAGCGACTGCAGCGTGCGCAGCTCCATCGCCGCCGCCATGGCGGTGTCGGCGCCGGGCCGGTCGTGGCGGTCGTCGTACAGCGTCGCGTTCTCGGCCTGCGCGGCGAGGACCTGGGCTAGCTGGCGGACCAGCTGCTCCATGCCGTACACAGTGGCGCTTAGCCCGCCGACGACGCGGTGAGTCGTCGCTGCCCAGGGCCACGGGTTCCGGCCGATGGTGGCGTGGTTGAGGTAGCGGACGAGTTCGCTGAGCGACGAGGAGGCGTCGGTGGCGGTGTCGTCGGTGTGCGGTCCGCCGAGCGGGAGGTAGTTGCCGATCACGTCGACGAGGCTCTTGTCGGTCATTTGGCGTGCTCCTGTCATGGAAGCGTCGAGCTGCGATGCCCCCGGCTTCGGCCGGAGGCGGGGATGGTCACTCGCCGCGGAGCTCGCGGAGGATGTTCGCGGCGGTCGCGGCGACGCTGCGCACTCCGGCGTAGCTGATGACCGCACGGCGGTTGAGCTCTCCGGCGTTGTCGGCGAGCGCCTGGGCGTGGAGAAGGTCGAGGGTGTCCTGGCGGCTGAACGCCATCGCCGCCCGGTAGTTCAGGTGCTCGGCCACGTCGGAGACGGTGCGGCGCGCGGTGGCGACGGTGTTCGCGCGGTCCATCCCGGCGTAGACGGTGCCGTGGGCGGTATCCGCGGAGTCGGCGAGCGCGAAGGCCTGGACACGTCGGAGGTCGGCGTCGTCCATGTTGGCGAGCCGGCCGAGCGGGTAGAGCTGGTGGGCGGTGGCGGTCATCTTTCGTCCTCCGTGGACTACTGGGGCTGATGTGTTAAACACTACGCCCATCCGGAGGAAGTGTCAAACACTAACTTCGCCGCTCAGCTCAGTCGATGAGCGGGCACAACCCAGTCGGCCGATGACAGGCAGAGCGCCGGTCGTGCGCCTGCCCGCACGGCTCGGGACACCGCTCGTCATCGCTGTAGCTCTCGCTGTGCTCACACGGCGGCGCGATCATGAAATTCGCGAAGTCCGCCGGCTCCGGGTGTCCGACCAGAACGCCGATCTCGTAGTAGGTGTGCCACGCGCTCATGCCGCCTCCAAGGGTCTCTGCCCCTGTCTGACGTCACACCTCGCGGATCGTCCGGTCAGGAACCCGTGTCGCCGTCCAACAGCGACTCCAACGCCGCCGCCGTCTCCGGGTTCGTCGACCGCTTCCGCCGATAATGCTGCTGCACCACCTGCGGCGTGTTCCCCAACTGATCAGCAGCAGACTCGTTCGACCCACCCGCATCCACGATGTGCGTCGCCACCGTGTGCCGCAACATCCGCGCCGCCACCCACTCGTACCCGATCCCGTCACACGCCTCACGGAACCGCTTCTGGAAGTTGCTGGGGTCGGTCCACTCGCCGTTCCACGTCGGGAACAGGGGACCCTCACCAGCAGCCAGCTTCCGCCGCGCGAACATCGGTGCCGCCCACGACGGGTACATCGGTTGGATCCCGGCCTTCCCGCCCTTACGGCGGAACTTCCGCACCAACCCTTCACCCTCGATACGCACCAAGTGATGATCGAGCAGGACCGTCCGGTCCGACGGGTCGACACTCGCGCCCAGGGCAGCCAGGATCTCACCCGGCCGGGACCCGGTGGCCAGCATTCCCTCTACGGCGTCCGGGAGGTCCCGCCACGCCTGAGTCCGCAGACCCCCACGCGAGCTCGACTCGGCCTTCTCCCCACACCACGCCCGCAGCTTGGTGAGGAAGTCGCGGCGTTCGTCCGGCTCCAGAGCTCGGACGTCTTCCTTCACGCCCTGCTCGATCGCTTCCGCAGACTTCGCCGGGTTTACCTTCATCGCCCCATGCCGCACCGCGTACCCGCAGATCCCCGTCAACACCGTCTTCGCGCGCTTCGCCGCAGCCGCGCCGGCGCCCCGCTTCGAACGGTTCGACTTCGCCGCATCCGCCCGAACAGCTTTCAGGGTTTCGTCGCAGAGTCCGGCGTTCTCCGCCTCGCCACACGTCAGCTCACCCATGTGCTTGCGGAGCTGCTCAGCGCTGTCCTGGTAGTCGTAGAGGCTCTTGTGGGCGCGTTCCCCGCGCTCCACCTTCGACTGGAAATCTGTCAGCCACAGGTCGATCACGTGCCCGAACCGGGTCTCACCGTTGATCGCCTTACCCGACACCTCATCTGCGAGCTTCGCCATGGCCTTCTTCAATGCGCGCTCAGCAGCAGTCCGGGACGACGCGCGGCGCTTCACAGGCTTCAACCGGCCGTTGCGGAGACGGAACCGGGCACGGGCCTCATGCACGCCGGGGGACACCTCGCGGACGTTGATTCGCCCGAAGGTCCCGATGTCAGTGCGTGGCCTCGCCACCATGCCTCCAGTGTAGAGCGGGGCGACCAGGGTCCAGGGTCGCCGAGCAGGTCAGCCTCTGCTGCGTTCCATCTCGCTCACAACCTCACACAGCCGGTCCACCCGTCTGCCTCGCTGGTGATCCCGGCGGTCCCGGTTGAAGTCCTGCCGCCGCAGCTCCGCCACGATCACCAGCACCGCGATCGCGAGGACGTTCACGAGGAACAGGGCGCTCGACCACCGGTAGACCCAAGTCAGGATGCCGATCGGCACCGCCGGGGCACTCAACCCAACGGCGACGACCAGGAGCCAGCGATGCAGTGGCAGTGATCTGATTCGTTCATTCACGCGCGGCTCCCTTGCTCTCCCCGTAGGGCGCTTAGCCCCTTCGTACCTGACCATTCGCACTGTTCAGACGTGTTGTTACCGCCACTTGGGTGAAGCAACACGCACGTTGCAACACGTGTCACAGATCTGTCACACGGGTTGCTTAGTGGCACCAACTACGTACGCTGGCGAGCTTCGGACTGGATCTCAATGAAACTGGCCAGCAGATCGCCTGCCTCTTTCACTCTCCCCCGACCGGCCATCTCGGCGAGCAGCGTCACCATGTCCTCGTTGCTCATCTCGACGGTGCGCTGAGGCGTCGCCGACGCGTCCACGTCGTCCTGAGTCTCCTGCGGCAGGTCTCCGCCTCGCGCGATGTATTCGGACATGGAATCCCGGGGCCACTGGAAGTACCGCTCCAGGGCGCGGAGCACCGTCTTGCCCGTGGTGGGGTCGCCGAGCTCGACCTTGGCGACGCTGCGGGCGCTGATGCCTGCAGCTTCGGCCAGTGCGGCTTGACTGCGGATCCCCTGGGCTTCTCTCGTATCGCGCACGTGCTCGCCGAGTTCGCGGCGGTGAGCATCCATGTTTGCAGAGTAACGCAGACCGCTGCATCGCAGGGCCTGCCGGGTGCGCGTGGTCCGGGCGCACTTCCCCCTAAATCTCATGTGCAGAGTGTTGCAGAGTCACGCACTGTCGCACAATCGTGCATTCGTGCTAACACCTGCATCACCCACCTTGACTAGTCTGCAAACTTCTGCAAGACTCTGCACATGCCACTCCCCAACGGATCCCGAATCCGAGCCCGACGGGAAGAGCTGGACCTCAGGCCGGCTCAGCTCGCCGAACGCCTCGGTATCTCTGCCGGCTACCTCCGCAACATCGAGAGCGGCCACGACCCCATCCGCAACGAAGTCGGACACCGGATCGCCCGAGCCCTCGCCATCTCCTTCGAAGACGTCATGGGCACCAACGACGGTGTCCCCGACGAACCCCCCAAGCAGCCCAAGCCGCAGAAGGCCCCGCCGAAGCGGCAGGGCACCGAGCGCACCACCGGTCCACGCCGAGCAGCCGAGGACGCGGCATGACCGGCATCGCCGAGCTGGTGAAGCTGGTCAAGGACCTGATCGCTCAGGTGGCCCGTCTGGAGAAGGCCGTGAAGGCCCCCGAGCGGAAGGCCTACAAGCCCCGCGAAGTCGCCGCGATGACCGGACTCGGCTACGACACGGTGCTCAGTTTGGTCCGCGAAGGTCGGCTCCGTGCGGTGCAGATCGGGCAGTTGTACGTCATCCCCGCGATCGAGGTCGACCGGCTCCTCGAAGAGCCCAAGGCCGCCTAGCAGCCGGTGGGGCGGGTTCGTCTCCCCAGACACCTCCGCCCGCCTCACCGGTGTTGAACTGAAATTTGCTGAAGGAGCGTGATGGACCAGTACCGCATGGCGCCCGACGAGATCGGCGAGGTCCTCAACAAGCAGGGCCACGGCCGTTGCCCGTGGTGCGGCACCGGATCCGGCTCGATGGTGGTCGGCGAGTTCGGAGTGCGGTTCCGGTGTGGGCATGCCCGTCGGTTGCCGCCGCTGCACGCGACGGAGAAGACGACCCTGCAGTGCCGACTCTGCTCGCCTGAGGTTGCGATCTCGGTGGCGGCTCGGGGCTTGCTGCGGGCGGTGGCGTGATGACCGACCTGGATCTCTTCGCGAACGCAGGGGACGGCCTCGACCCGTCGCACTTCGGCCTGACCGACGGTGGCGTGGCCTACGTCGTGGCCGGACCTTTCGCGAAGGCGATGGGCTATCGCGACGCGGAGAAGGCGACGCGGCTGCTCGACGAGGCGGAGAAGGGTACCCAGATCGTGGGTACCCCTGGCGGCGACCAGCGTGTGTCCGTCATCTACGAGGACGGCATCTGGGAGCTGATCTTCCGATCCACGCTCCCGTCGGCGAAGTCCATCAAGGCTCGAGTGAAGGCGATCCTCCGCGAACTCCGGGAGACCGGCCTTGTCGACACCCGCGAGAAGCCGATGACCGAGCTGGAGATGGCGCGGAAGTACGTCGCCGCGCTGGAGCAGGTCGCCGCGCTTGCACCAGCCGCGAACTCGTGGACTCAGCTCGCCGAAGCGGCGGGGGACTACTCGCTGCGTGAAGCCGCGCAGATCTTGGATCGCGACCCGGCGATCTCGACCGGACAGAACCGGCTGTCGAAGTACCTGAGGCAGATCAGCTGGACCGACCGCACCGGGCAGCCCTACCAGGCCCAGGTGGACACCGGTCGGTTGGTGGTGCGGACGCGGGACTTCTTCAACTCCGGTGTCGGCGAGCAGCAGGTGACGACGCAGCTGCGGATCACGGTGAAGGGGCTTCAGAAGCTCCACGAACTTTTGGGTGGCAGCGGCCCGCTGCTGCTCGCTGCTTAACAGAAAAGAGCGGCCCCACGCGCACCGTGGGGCCGCCTGACCAAGAGGAGATCGCCCTCATGGACGAGACACAGGTTACCGAACGAACCTCGCTGGCGTCGCGTGTGCGCGCCGGAGTGGCACTGCTCGACGCGGAACGACCTCGCTGGTGGGAAGACGTCAACGTCGGCACGCTGCGCATGAACGACACCTGCAACTGCGTCCTCGGGCAGCTGTACCAGGACTTTCACGAGGCCTCCGACAGGTTCTGGGGCAACAGTGACATCGATGCTCCGTCGAGGTTCGGCTTCGACGTCGCGCCGCACGGCGGTTACCACTCCGACGAGTTCGCCACACTGGAGCGCCTGTGGTCGTTCGTGATCCGTCAGCGTCAGCGGTGGGTCCCAGTGAACGCCTCGACCCGTTACCTGCTCGTCCCGGACGAAGCCCGCCACCTGTTCGCTCTCCGCCCGGGTGGCGTGGTCGAACACTTCGACCTCTGCCACGGCGTGTGGCACCCGGCGCCGGCTGAGGTCCTGAAGGACATCGCGGAGACCTTCGGTGACATGACCGAGGTCGCCTACTCGGACCTCCCGGCGGTGGCCCAGTGAACGCCGAGTTCGGGCCGATCGAAGAAGCCCCGTCGTGTCTGTTGCCGCCCTACGACCACTACGAAAACGCGAGCGTGGACGACAAGCGCGCTGCCCTCCGCGACACCCTGGCCGGTCTGGAACTCGGCGAGTTCGACGACCGGATGGTGATGTGGCTGGCCGGGTGGGACACGTCGACGATCGCGACGGTGGTGGCGTGGATCGAACGCGCGAAGAAAGCGACCGTGAAGGACCTGGAGTCTCGTCTCAACGACGCCTACTACGAGCGGGACTGCCTCCGCGACGAGCTCGACGCGCTTCGCGAGGGTGGTGCGAAGTGACCGCGCGGATGAACCCGGACGTGAAGGCCCTCTGGCTGGCCGCACTCCGATCAGGACAGTACAAGCGGGGAACCGGCGCCTTGCACCGCTTCGGCGGCTGCATGTGTCCGTACGGCGTGCTCTGCGCCCTCGCCGCGGACCAGGGCATCGTCGATGCCGTCCTCGACGAGGACCACTGGCTGTACGACGGGAGTTCCGCGCTGCCGCCGAGGCAGGTGCTGGCATGGGCGGGCCTCAGGGACGCGTTCCCGGCCCTCAGGTACGAGGGGAAGCCAGGGTCCATCACCGACCTGAACGACGACGAGACCAAGGACGTCGACTTTCTGCGCATGGCTGACTTGATCGAGGAGCAGTTGTGACCGCGCCGGCTGACTGGGTGACCGGTGAGCGTCCTCCGTTGCCGCGTCGGGAGAAGACCCCGCTGTACGACCAGGCGTGGGCTGCGGCTCAGCTGATCCTGGCTGACGTGGAGGCGCGGGAGTCGACTGCTGTCCTGTACCGGGTGGAGGAACTGACTCGGGTGCTGGAGCCGGAGTGGCCCGTGGTGGATCAGGACACGGTGGGGATGGCGGTGAAGCCGCGTCGGTTCTCGCGCCAGTGGTGGGCAGAAAACCTGTCTTTCTCGCGTGTGGTGTGGGGTGGGTCTTCGGCTGTGGTGCTGCTGGTGACCGGACTGGGGTGGATCCAGTGAACCCGGCAAGCAAGTTCGGCCCGGTCGCGGAGCGCGAGTTCGAAGGCGCCGCGGACTACGAGAAGCAGCGCCTGACGGAGTGGCTGGAGAAACTGCTCACTCTGGACGACGACGAGTTCTTCCGTGAGGCGCAGTCGGCGATCTACCACTCGGCGCAGGTGGCGTCGTGGCGGGGGAACTGGGAGGCGGAGCACTGCCGTGGTACCGCCGTGTACGCGGACGCGAAGCGGCGGCACCGCGAGGCCGGGCACGCGGAGGACTGCCGTGGCGAAACGCTGTACGGCAAGGCGCACTCGAAGCTGATGCGGGAGCACCGCTACACGCCGACCGCGTCCGGTGAGTGCCACTGCGAACTCGGCGGTGCCTCGTGACCACTCGACAGCGGTTCGTTTTCCCGCGCACCACTCCGGAGTACGTCCGACCGGAGATCGAAACCTCTGCGTCGCTGCGGGCGGAGTACGCGGCAGCGATGCCGCACACCGAGCCTTGCCGACAGAACTGCGACGGCCCCGAATCCGCCCACCTGGTGACGTGGCGGCTGCACCCCCGACCGGGTCCGTTCCCGCCGCACGGCGTCATCACTGACCTCGTGGAGTGCTGCACGTGCTGTGCCTGGTCCTGCGGGACTGAAGGCTTTGTGCGCCGGCTGGAGCGGGAGCGGTTCGACGACCACGACATTGAGATCGAGCGTCTGGTGGATGGGCGCTGGGTTCGGTTCCACCAGACGTTCGAGGCGGCGTGATGGCGCACTGTGTGGTCTCCGCGATCTACGACACCGACGTGGACGCACTCGTCCCCGCGTGTGTGGTGCACGCCCACTACGCGCCCTGCCCCCGAAACGGTGCGCCTGCGAGCGGGACGCCGCTGCACTCCGACGACCACGCGGGTGAAGAGGCGGCGGTCGCGTACTGGACTCAGGTCACCGGCAGGCAGCGGCCCTTCGTTGTCCACCACGGGTCGATCGCGGATCCGGAGCACAACACCGAGGGCTGGGACTGCCCATGCCTTCCCTCGCACTACACCGCCAAGGAGGCGTGATGGCTCCGGAACTGATCGAGACGACCAACCACGGCATGACGAAGCGGCACCTCGCCGACACGGTCAATGTGCGCGTCGAGGAGTACGGCCTGTCGGTGTACCCGCTGTGCACCGGCAATTACGTGACCTGGACTCAGGAGTACAAGGACCACCGCCGTATGCGGTACAGCGGCAAGGTCGGTCCGCGCATCAAGGATCTCCCGCTGTGCAAGCGGTGCGAGAAGAAGGCGGCGGAACTCTGATGGGTGTGTTCAAGAAGGCCAAGGAGAAGGTCGACCAGATCGTGAAGGAAGAGGTCACCGACAAGCGCAAGGCCGGGAAGGACAGGCGGAACTGATGAGCAAAGACCCCGCCAGTCTCAACGTGGAGCTGCGGTTCCGTGGCCTGGACGTGTTCGAGGCAGTCCGTGTTCTCCGGTCCACCCCGGCGGGGAGCTGCGTGACCTTCACGGTCAGCAAGCCCGCCATCGGTGGCGCCAGGTACGCGGTCGAGGTGTCGGAGATGTCCGGCAGCAACGCGCATTACGTCCTCGGTGACCTCGTGACCTACCTGGAGCAGGTGTCGCGCGGCGACTACCCGCCGGATGTCGCGGCACTCCTCGCACAGTCGGGAGATCAGTCGTGAAGCGCTTCCAGGGTTGGTTGCTGTTTCGGGGTGTTCGGGTGTTCACGGTGGGGGCAGCCCTGGTTGGACGGTGCCGACGATGACCGACACCCCGCTCCACATCCAGCAAGCCGCAGCCCTCCGCCTCCTTGCCGCCATTGTCGAGCAAAACCCCCGCTTCGGCGAGCTCGCCCGCGGAACCATCGGCTACGTCTCAATGACCGCCAACGCCGAAGACGACCCCCGCGAAGCCCTCACCTACATCGCCGGCGTCCTCGCCAAGTACGGCCTGAAGGTGGTCGTCCGGAACGAGTCCACGGTGTGCACGGTCGAGGCCCGCGTGAGCCCGGTGATGCGGGTGCTGGCGTCCGCCTCAGCTGCAGCGATGGCCCAGCACCACGAGTATAAGCCGCTCACCGCCCCGACAGGAGGCGCCGCATGACCCGCTGCATCGCCCTCGCCGTCAACACCACCACCATCCCCGAAGTCGGGCACCTCCTCGCCAAGGCAGGCATCACCCTCGGACCCGTCACCTCCCAAACCGGCCGGCTCCGCACCTTCAACGCCTCCAACGGCGCACCCCGAGTCCTACCGCCCGCCGACCTCACCGATCGGGACGTAACGATCCTCCACGCCTACGCAGACGGCCTGAGCCACCGACAGGTCGGGGAACTGTTCGGGAAGTCGGAGTCCGCGGCGAAGTCGTTCTCGAAGCCGCTGTTCCGGAAGCTGGGTGCGCAGGACCGGGCTGAGGCTGTCGCGATCGCCTACCGGATGGGTGTCCTCAACTCCTGGAAGGCAGCAGCATGACCAACGAACTCGCGCTCCGCGTGGCTGCGCTCCGGGCACTCCGGGACCAGGCCGGGCAGGCGTTCGACGACGCCAAGACCGAACTCGAAAAGTCGATGGAGAAGGGCGACACGCTCGCCGTGTTCTCCCCGATCGACCGCACCGAGATCGGCTCCGTGTCCAAGTCCAAGCCCAAGCCCGCCGCGCGCGTCTCCAACCCGGACGTGTTCGCCGCGTGGGTCGGAGAACACCACCCCGACGAAGTCGCTTCCGCGTACGAGATCACCGGCACCACCAAGCAGGTCGTGGACGTCCTCTTCGCGCACGCCCCGCACCTGATCCGGAGGGTCCCGAAGGTCAACCAAGCGCTGGTGACTCAGGTGCTCACCCAGTCCTCGAAGCTCGGCGAACCGGTCGGCCCCGAAGGGGAGACCGACGTCCCGGGGATCGTCGTGGAGACAGCGGACGGTCGGCTGTCCTGTCGCATCACCGAGGACGCGTTCGACGCTGTCCTCGCGCTGATCCGGGCCGGCCGGATGCCCTTGGAGCTCCTCGCTGGGGAAGGTGCAGCGTGAAGGACGACGTCACGAAGAGGCTCCGCGAGCCGTTCAGCAAGGCCCACATCGGGAAGCTCCCGAAGGTCTACTGCAAGAAGTGCACCAACTCGAAGGTCCAGTGCGACGAGCACAAGCCCGCGAAGTGCCGCACCTGCAAGGCCTACGTCAGCACCGCTCACCTCCACGTCGACTTCGTCGGCCACGCCCACATCACCGAAAGGCTCCTCGACGTCGACCCCGACTGGAACTGGGAGCCGATGGGGCTTGACTCCAACGGCCTGCCGCTGCTCGACGAGTACGGCGGCCTCTGGATCCGCCTCACCGTCGGCGGCCTGACCCGCGTTGGGTACGGCGACGCCGACGGACGGAAGGGCGGGGACGCCACGAAGGCCGCGATCAGCGACGCGATCAAGGTGGCGGCGATGCGGTTCGGGGTGGCGCTGGATCTGTGGAAGAAGGAAGGCGCGGACGCGACGGCTGAGCCCGCAGCCAAGCCGAGGACGGAAGAGCCGACGCTCACGCCGGCGCAGCGGGCGGGGCAGCTGCGGGCGCTGATCGCGCAGAGGGGCAAGCAGGAAGACAAGACGATCGACGACATTGCCGCCGAGTTCCACGAGTGGTCGGGCAAGAAGTACGAGATCAACACTGCGTCGGTGGCGGTCCTGTCGGAGTACCTCGCGCACATCCAGAACATGCAGGAGTCCGACCATGACCGCTGAGGCCACCCGGCCGCACGCGTGGCGGCAGAAGAGCAAGACGGTGGTGGAGTGCACCGTGTGCGGCCGCACCATCGCCAAGCAGGACTGCCGCGACACCACCTTTGCCCGCGCTGACGGGGTCTGCGAGATCCGCGTGGATGGTTGGTGTCAGGGCCGGGCACGGGAGTTCCAGCACCGCCTCCCGACCGGTCGTGGTGGCCTGTGGGTCCCGTCCAACGGACTCGCCGTCTGCGGCCATGGAAATTCGGACGGGTGCCACGGCTACATCCACCAGCACCCCACCATCTCGGTCGAGAACGGCTGGACCGTCGAGACCGGCATCGACCCCGCGCTGGAACCGGCGCTGGTGTGGATGTGGGGCTCGTATCAGGCCCGCGCGTTCCTGGATGACGACGGCGCCCTTCACCTTCGGGAGGCGGCCTGATGGCGATCACTCACGCCCAATGGGTTCGGTGGGGTGATGTGGCTGAGTCCGTCAAGGACTGGGCCATCACCGCCGCCGCGATCATCGGCATCGCTGCGGTCCTCGCGCCTCTCTGCTTCATCACCCTCCTCCTACTACTGAGCAAGATCGGCAACCTATGAGCGACGAGACCTACCCGGTCACATTCGTGACGGAGACCAGCCACCGCGAACTGGCAGAGGCGGTCGCCCGTGCGATCCACGACCACGACGAGGTGCTGAAGTTCGTGCTGGAGCTGGACGAGGTGGTCGCGGACTACGACTTCACCCTCCAGCTCCGGGATGCCCTGAGCGCTGCACTGGCTGCCGAGGATGCCGCCGAGCTCTCTCCCGTGCCGGGCCTGTTCTGGCTCCGCCGCTGGATGAAGGGCGACGAGGAGCCTCCGGCTGGCATGGACCGGTTCCGCGACGTCGACGGCAATCTGGTCGGCCGGGACGCTACCGGGAACTGGCTCTATCTCACCGTCGACGGCAAGGTGCAGGACGACTCGTGCTCCGTGCCGTGGTCGGACCTGGACGACGAGTACGACATGGGCTGGCCGCTGTTGCCGATCGCGCCCTCTTCGGAGGTGTCTCAGTGAACCCCCGCAGCGCTGTCGAGACAGCCATCAACACCCACTACATCGCCGGACTCCACTTCTGGACCCGCACCCGCAACGGCACAGTCGACGTGATCTGCCAAAACCCGCTCGGCGCAGTCGAGTACAGCATCCACACCGTGACCGGCGCAGGCATCACCGTCCTCCACTCCCCATCCCTGATCAACGGATGGGCCGACGACACCACCCTCAACTGCCCCGTTCAGGGCGGACGCTGCTACGAAGGCCACTCCGCCCAAGCCTTCCGCGAACTCCTCCTCCCACTCCTCGACCTCGGGGACTTCCCGGGCGTACTCAACAAACTCGCGGAGATCCATTCCGGTTACTTCACGGCAGGGGTGGCGGCGTGATCGTCATCGCCCTCTTCGCAGGCATTCTCTTCCTCCCGGTCGCACTCGCTGTCGCTGGCGTGGCAGCCACGAAACTCTTCGAGTGGATGGAGCGGTCGTGACTGAGCCAGCGCCGTTCCGTCACGGCAACCGCAACCCCCGCAACATCTACTACGGCACCGAAGAACACCTCGCAGTCGTCGTCGGCACCGACGAAACCAACCGCTCCCAATACGTCGTGGACGCTCTCAACGCCTACTGGGCAGCCGGACACCGACCCGGGGAGAAGGCGTGAAGTCCGGGTCGCTGTTCTCCGGCACCACCGCGCTGGACATGGCCGCGGCGGAAGTCTTCGGTGTCGAGCCGGCGTGGTTTTCGGACATCGACCCGGGCGCCTGCGCGCTACTGGCGCACCACTACCCGGACGTCCCGAACCTCGGGGACATCACCACTGTCGACTGGGACCAGGTCGAGCAGGTGTGGATGCTCACCGGTGGATTCCCGTGCACTGACGTGTCCTCTGCGGGGAAGCAGGCCGGCCTCAAACCGGGCACCCGATCCGGACTGTGGAACCAGATGGCCTACGCCATCTCCAAGGTTCGCCCCGAGGTCGTGCTGATCGAGAACGTGAGGGGACTGGCCAGTGCCGAAGCCCATAGCGACGTGGAACCCTGCCCGTGGTGTGTGGGAGACCAACGAGACGAACCTGTTCTGCGGGCATTCGGGGCTGTACTCGGAGATCTGGCCAGTCTCGGGTATGACGCGGTCTGGTGTGGCCTACCCGCTTCCGACGTCGGGGCCTGCCATGCCCGGTTCCGGTTCTTCGTCCTCGCCTTTGCTCGGGACACCGAGGTGCGCGGATGGCATGTCGAGTCCGATGCGGAGCGACGTGGAGAACCTGCGGGGCCACCCTTCGTCCCGTCCGTCGCTCTTGCCGACGCCTCGAGCGACGGACGGGACGAAGGGTGGCCCGAACCAGCGGGGATCGTCGGGAGACCTGATGTTGCCCAGCGCGGTGCATCTGCTGCCGACCCCGACAGCCTCGCCGTACGGGAACAATCAGAGCCCATCACCGGGCGCCGCGGTCCGGCCCTCGCTGAACAGCCTGGCGCCGACGTTCAGTCTCCTGCCAACGCCGACCGTGGCGGACTCCTGGGGGACCAGGAACGCCACCTCGGGACGGAAGGCGGACTCGAACCATCACAGCGGGATGACACTGCTGGACGTGTTCTGGACTGGGCCCAATACGGACCAGCCATCCGACGATGGGAACGGATCCTCGGACGCCCCGCTCCCTACCCGACAGCCGTCGGTGGCCGCGGCGGACGAGTCCTGGACCCCGCCCTTCCCGAGTTCATGATGGGCCTCCCCGAAGGCTGGATCACCGACGTCCCCGGGCTCACCCGCGCACAACAGCTCCGGCTGGCCGGCAACGGCGTCGTCAAGCGGCAGGCCATCGCCGCATTCCAGCACCTCCTTGAGGCGGTGACCCCGTGACCCCCGCAGCTGCTGCTGTCGAGCTCGACCGGCTCTTCCGTGCCTGGATCGAAGACGTGGAGTCAGTGCCGTTTCCCGTGACCACCCTGGAAGGACAGAACAGATGAGCGTGACCATCTCCGGCCACAGCGACGACCTGATCGAGATCGAAGGCGACGTCCGCGAAGAGTTCGAAGCCCTGGGCCTCGACCACTACATCGTGTCCACGTCGAACGGCGTGCTGCTGCGGGTCCGGTGTGCGGAGGTGTGGCGCATCGAGGTCATCGCCGGCGCCGACAAGGTCCATATCGTGCCGTGTCCCGAGGACGACGACGACAACTACTCCGACGTGGCCACGGTCGAGGGCGACGTGACCTGGGTGCAGTGCGGCAACGAGTACGCGACTGCCTGATCTCTGTTCCACCGTTCCCCCTCAAGGAGGTGACCGCCATGAGCTCGCGAGACGAATGGATGGCAGACGGGCTCTGCCAACAGGTCGACGGGGAGGTCTGGTACCCCGAGAAGGGCTCCTCCAACCGTGACGCCAAACGGGTCTGCCTGGCCTGCCCCGTGAAGGCCGAATGCCTCCAGTACGCGCTCGACAACGACGAGCAGTTCGGCGTGTGGGGCGGGCTCTCCTCGGCGGAGCGGCGGAAGCTCCGCGAACCCAGCCATCAACATCACAGCCGGCTGCTTACCGCCGAGCAGGAGGGGGAGGTGGTTGCGTTGCTGCGCAGGGGCCTGTCTGGTCCTGCGGTTGCCCGCCGGTTCGGGGTGTCGCCTTTCGTGATCTACCGACTCCGCAACCTGCTGATGAACGGAGAAGCCGCCTGATGCCCGTGAACAAGCCGCGGAGGCTCGGGAACTTCGCGCCGATGTCCGCGAAGTACTGGACAGACAGTGCCCTCATGGAGGCTGGCGAGAAGGCCGAAGTGCTCTACGCGCGGGTCATGTCGTTCTGTGTGGACCAGCGCAGCGACGGGTTCGTGTCGGACATTCAGCTCCTGCGGATGGTCGGTCACGGCATGAAAGACGTCATAAAACGTGCTCAATCACTTGCTTCAACACGAACTAGCGACGGGGACACGCTGTGGGCGCGTGACGATGAGCGTCAGGGGTACTGGGTTACGGCGTGGCTTCGGTGGAACAAGTCGGTCGATGAGATCGACGCTCTTCGGGAGAAAGATGCTGCTCGCAAGGGGAACCGACCCCCCGATCCGGACGGACCCGGTCGCGGAGGTAGCTCGGATTCCGATGGGAATCCGAGCGGAATCCAGTCGGAACCCAAGGGGAATCCGACCCCCAAGACAAGACAAGACAAGACAGATACAGGAACAAGACAAGAAGAGACTCCCGCGCCTGACGGCACGGACCTCTTCGAAGCCTTCTGGTCCGCCTATCCGAAGAAGGTCGGCAAGGCCGACGCCAAGAAGGCGTGGCCCAAAGCCTGCAAGAGGCTCGACGCCGAACGCCTCGTCAAAGCCGCCGGCTACTGGGCTGGGCTGTGGGCCAATGCCCGCATCGAGAAGAAGTTCATCCTCCATCCGGCGACGTGGCTCAACGGCCAACGCTGGGACGACGAACCGCCGGTGCCGAAGCTGCAGGCCGTGTCCGGCGGCTACGTCCCGTTCCAGAACCCCACCGACCCTGCCGACTACTACGAGGACCTGTGATGGACCCGATCTGGATCGACCCTGCCGAGCACGGCCACATCGACCGTCACTGGCTCGACGAGAACGCCACCCGCGGTCGGGAGTCGTGGAAGCGCATCCCCGCCCATTACCTCGAGGCGCAGATCTCCAACCCGGAGGTGCATGCGTGGGCGCAGCTGCTGGCGGATGGGTGCGCGGAGCGGGCACGGGCGAACAACCCGGTACTCACTCGCGGGGATTCGCTGCTGATCTTGGGGCCGGTGGGGACGGGGAAGACGTTCGAGGCGTTCGGTGCGGTGCGGGAGCTGACGACGTCGGGTGCCGCGGTGAACTGGATGTTCACGACCGCCGCGGACCTGTATGCGGAGCTGCGGCCGCAGTCGGGGCACGACTCGGAGAAGACGTTCCGCTCGTATTCGCATGCCCGGTTGTTGGTGATCGACGACTTGGGGGCGGCGAAGAACTCGGAGTGGGTCGAGGAGATCAACTACCGGTTGGTGAACCACCGGTACCAGGAAGAGCTCCCGACGATCATCACGTCGAACCTGACCCCGAAGACTCTCGCACCTGGCCTCGGTGACCGGGTCACTTCGAGGCTGGCGGAGATGACGACCCGCGTGGTTCTCGCCGGCGCCGATCGAAGGCGCGCCGCGTGATCCGGGATGCACGAGACGCCGGTAACCCTGAAAGCCCTGAAAGGGAGAACCCATGAGCAACGAACTCGAAGCCGCGATCGACGCGGTCGCACGCCGCGTGGTCCGGAACGCCGTGTTCGACGGCATCACCGGGGGACGGATCGGGTGGGACGACTACCCGGAGCTGGGTGAGAACGACTGGCACGTGGTGTCGAACCGGGCGTTGCACCTCGCCGCAGCGGTGGACCGTACCCCCGAGGTCTACACGGCGGCCTACGAGCTGCTGGAGAAGCGAGCCGAAGGGGTCGAGGCATGAGCGACGAACAGGCCTCTCCGGTACCGGAAGGCGCAGACGCGGGTTCCGTCAGCGAGCGGAGCTCTCAGCCGGTCGCATTGACGTGTTCCGGCTGTACGTCCGAGTGGACTGGACTCGGTAGGGCGCACTGCGCGGCGAAGGGCTGTCACCGGACCTTCTCTGGCGTGTCGGCGTTCGACCGTCACCGTGACCCGAATGCGGGTGAGCACGGTGCGTGTCTCGACCCGGTGTCGGTGGGTTTGGTGGAGCGGGAGGGCGGCCTGTGGGGTGCACCCGCGATGACGCGGGAGCAGATCGAGAAGGCGTGGCCGAAGTCGGAGGTGTCCCGGTGACTTCCCCTCGAACCCCGAGACAATGGAACGCAGGCGACGCTGAACCCGAAGACCGCCCCGTCTTGCGGGATCACGCTCCCGGAGCTGGCTTCACATGGGAGACGCCCATCCAGCGTGAGGGGATGTGGGGTAACGACTACGGCCAGTGGATGCCGTGGGCGAAGGTGCTGGAGCACTACGGCCCGCTGTCGGAGGTGCTGCCTGAGACCCCCGAACCCCCGCGCGACCTTCAGGCCGAAGCGACGCGCTGGGCAGTCGGCCAAGCGCTAGCGAGGGGCGAGGAGATCGAGATCCCGGGGATGGGCATCGTCGCCCTAGACGAGGAGCCAGTCCCGTCTCAGCTTGACGAGGAGGACCCCGTTCCTGCCTCTCAGTCGGTCCCTGCTGTCCCTGTGTCCTCTACCGGAGGGAAGGAGACCGGAGAAGAAGCAGAGACCGCCACAGAGGCGCTGAGCGGCGATACCGAGTGGGCGCTGAGCGACCCGAAGACCGAGCTGACGAAGACGCTCGCGGAGGCGGCGGCGATCCCGCAGGCGGAGGCGGCGAAGGTCGCGGCGTTCCTAATCGACGAGGAGAGTTGGCGACCGCCGCTGCCCGTGTGCGACTGCGAGCCGTTCGCAGCCTGCCCGCACATCGAGCAGGCGGATCCGAACGAGCAGGCCGCGATCCAGCTCGGGTACTGCGAGGCATCGGTCCAGGCCTCGGCTGATCCGGAGGACGGCGAGCAGTGCCCGAACCTGCGCGAGCCGGGCTACGTGAACTGCCACCTGCACCGGTCCTCGCTGCTGCCCGACAGCGAGACCGAGTGGGGCATCCGGCCGGTCGGACAGGGCGAGGTCGAAGAGACCGGAGCCGAGGAGTGGGCGCGCGCCGTGTCCGCTCGGATGCCGACGCTGTACGTGACCGTCTCCCGCCGCGCGGCTGGCCCGTGGATCGAGGCGACCTCGTGACCGAGGACAACCGCAAGGTCCTTGGCGGGGATTTGCTCGTCAAGAACGGCAAGCGCTACGAGTACTGCTGCGAGCGGAAGTTGGGTACCGCCCCAGGGTTCCTGATCTACGAGCTGGACCGGACGTACCTCGAAGGCTGGCGCCCGCACTGGGCACCAGACTGGACCCTAGTCAGCTACGAGCATGTCCCGAAGGAGCGGTCACGCTACAAGGAGTGCGCCTACCCCAAGTGCTGCACCCCGGTAGACCAGGACACCTGCGGGTGGCTTCCTGGCTTCGAGGGCAAGCGGTACGCCTGCGCTGCACACGAGGCTGCCGTCGACGCCGGTGAAGCAGCATGACGGCGCCAACACGGGAAAACCTCCGCTTCGGCTACCGGTTCGAGGACCTGTGGGCGATCGCACGCAACTCGGCCGTCGCCAACCGGTTCCTCGGGCACGACCAGCGCGACCTCGTCGAGGCCGCCCTGGACTCGGTCGTGGACCTGCTGCTCGACGCCCAGGACACACCCAGCCCCCGTGACCTCTACGCCGCAGGAAAGACCGGAATCCAACGACTCGTCAAGGGACACCGGCAGACCTACGGGTTCAAGAACCGGGATGGCTTCGAAGGTGCTGGGTCGGCGCCGATGTTCGCCCGGTACTGGGCACCGACCACGGAAAGCCCGTTCGAGGACCGCGTCGTCGAGGCGGTCGCGAACGACCAGATCATGGCCGTCCTGCCAGACCGTGACCGGTCCGTATTCGTCGCTCTCGCTGTCCGGGGTAGCAACAGTCCGGCCGCTGAGTCGCTGGCGATGCGTGTCGGCTCGTATTCGATGTACTTGAGCGAAGCGCGCCGCCGGTACTTCGCGCTGTGGCACGAGGGCGAGACGCCCCGGAAGGTCACCGGCTACATCTCCAAGCGCGTGCACAACGTCGAGCTCAAGGCCTGTGGTACCTACGCCGCACTGCGGCGCCATCGAAAGAACCGAGAGCCGATCGATGAGGCCTGCAGGCTCGCTGGTCGCGAGTTTGAGCAGGCGAAGAAGAACCGGGAGCGTGCCGCATGACCGATCCGATGGCGAGTGAGCCGGCAGAGCCAACCACCCGACAGGACCCTGAGTGGCTTGCGGGAATGATCTTCACCGCCACCGGCCCGCACTTCCTCGCCCCGGACGAAACCCGCGAGGTCGCTGCTGCCCTAGCAGGTGACCAGCCAACCGCTCACGCCCTGGTCGAGGAGCGCGACGACGCGGCAGGTGACCTCCCATGACCCAGGAAGCTTCACTCCACGTCGCGGTCGACTCGGTCATCCACGAGTGCCCACCAGGTGACGAAGGCTTGACGCCGTGCTGCAACCGAACCCCGCTCCAGCTGCCTGGCACTGACCGGATGACCGTGGACCGGTCGTTGGTGACCTGTGTTGGCCCTCCGGGGCGGGTGTCGACACGTCTCGCGTGCGGCTTCTGCTGGTCTCTGGACGCTGAGCGCACCCAGCCGGCCCCGAACCCCTGGACCCCGACAGACCCGAAGGAGGCAGCGTGAAGCCCTACTACGAGGACGACCGTATCGCCTTGCACCACGGCGACATGCGGGAGATCCTGCCCGCGCTCGATATACGAGCTGACGCGGTCATCACGGACCCGCCGTACGGGGAGACGTCCCTCGTCTGGGACCGCTGGCCGGACGGCTGGGTCAAGGCGCTCGACGACACCACGAACGCCCTGTGGTGCTTCGGGTCGATGCGGATGTTCTTCGACCACCTGCCGGACTTCGCCGGGTGGAAGCTCGCGCAAGACGTGGTGTGGGAGAAGCACAACGGCACTGGCTTCGCGGCCGACCGGTTCAAGCGCGTCCACGAACTGGCGTTGCACTTCTACCGGGGCGACTGGCGCGACGTGCACCACGAGGCGGTCCGTGAGGCGTACCACGGACCGGACAAGCACGCCCGCGCCCGCACCTCGAGGACCCCGCACACCGGCGAGATCGGCGCCCACCAGTACGTCGACGATGGCACCCGCATGGTCCGATCCGTCGTCAAGGTCAAGTCGGTGCGTGGCGGCCTGCACCCAACGGAGAAGCCGGGCGCCGTCCTGGACCCGCTGATCCGCTACTCCGTGCCCCTCGCCGGGCTGGTCCTCGACCCGTTCGCTGGGTCCGGCTCGACGCTGCTCACCGCACGCTCCCTCGGCCGCCGTGCGGTCGGCATCGAGGCCGACGAGGCGTACTGCGAGGCCGCAGCCAAGCGGCTGGCGGAGACTGACCTGTTCATGATCGGAGATGCTTCGTGAGCGGGGGTATCACCGACGACAACCAGCGTGGCCACGCCGCCACCTCAGGCCGCAACACCACCGAGACGGAACGCCGCAAAGCCGCCCTCAGCGTCTGCCACAACGGCACCTCTGTCGCCGACCGCCGGCAGCTGCTCCTCGCGTTGGGGCTGCTCCCACCCGACTTCTCGTGGACCTCCACTGGCCCTCACGGACCCCGGAAGAAGGTGACCGAATGAGCGGCGGCTACCACCGTCCTCGGGTGCCGTGGCGCCGCACAGGCAAGCAGCCGAAGACGGAAATCACCCGCAACCAGCGGTGGCACTGCCCGCCCGCCGACAAGTGGGCCTACGTGTCCCGCAAGGACGCCCGCCGCGCCGCGAAGGTCGTACACCCGGATGAGCCTCAGCTGACCGCCTACCGCTGTCAGCACGCGGACCACTGGCACATCGGCCACGTCGACGTCCATGCCCGCGAACACTTCAGGAGGACAGCATGACCTGCATTGTCGGAGTCCGGACACCCACGGGTGTGATCATCGGCGGAGACAGCGGAGGCGTCGCTGGCTACACGCTGCAGCACCGCGCGGACCCGAAGGTCTTCGCCAACGGCGACTACCTGATCGGGTTCACGTCGTCGTTCCGGATGGGGCAGTTGCTGCGGTACGCGGACTTGCCGAAGGTCCTCGACCGGACCGGTGAGGACTTGGACCGGTTCATGTCGACGGAGTTCGTCGACGCTGTGCGGAAGGTCCTCAAGGACGGCGGGTTCGCGAAGAAGGACTCCGAGCAGGAGGAGGGCGGCGTGTTCCTGATCGGGGTGTCGGGGCGGCTGTTCCGGCTGGAGTCGGACTACCAGGTCGGCTGGTCTACCGACGGTTATGAGGCGTGCGGGTCGGGGCAGGACGTCGCGTCCGGTGTGCTCCATGTGACTCGTCGTTCGGCTCCGCTGCGGCGTGTCCGGCGTGCGCTCGAGGCGGCGGAGCACCACAACGCCGGTGTCCACGGCCCGTTCACCATCCTGGAGACATCGTGACGTGGATCAAGAAGGCGCCCGTGGTGGTCGAGCATGCGTGTGCGCAGCCGAGGAAGACGGTCATCCACACTCTGCCGTCGTTCCTCACTGGCGGGGAAAAGTTCAGTCACGTCGAGACGGTGCCTGAGGGTTCGGTTGGCGATCTCTGGCGGTGTGACACGTGCGGCGATCTGTGGCGCGTGGACTACTGCTGGCCGCCGCGCGGCGTTCGTCCGAGCGGGCTGATGTGGCGCCGCGCCTCGTGGTGGCAGCGGCTCCGGAACCGGAAGGCGGCCGAATGACCGACTCACGTCCTGAGTTCAGCCTGCTCGGCGACGGTACCGAGCCCTTCATCTTCCCCGGGACCGGCTACGACGAGCGCTTCCACCTCGCGCGAATCCAGGAGCTGCTGCCATGAGCACCTGCACTACCCCGGGTTGCGGGAATCACCGGTCTGAGCACCTCTACGTGTGCCAAGGCGAAGGAGGCTGCGAGCAACGCCTCCAAGCCGTCTTGGATGTGCTGCCTCACTGGTACCACGAGGTGGAGTTGACGTTCTCCCGTCAGGACGTCATCGGCGGAGACGGAGGCCGCAAGTCCGCTGAGACCTCACTGCCCCACAAGCCGAAGGCCGGGGACGCGTTGGGGTTGATCGCGGAGGAGGTCAACGGGTGGGCACTGCACTTCGCTGAAGCGGTCGGGCAGGCCACCGTCATCGACCTCCCCAGCATCACCGGAACGGTGCGACTGAGCTATCCGCCAGCGAATCCTGGGCAGTGGTTGCAGCGGAACGTGTACACGATCGTCGGGAACCCGCGGGCCGGCGAAGCGCTGGCCGCCCTGGAGGGGTTGCGGGGTTTGGCCATGCGGGTGGTGGATCGCCCGGAGGAGAAACTCTATGCGGGGGCGTGTCCGGTGGAGGGGTGTTTGGGGATTTTGTGGGCGCGGCCGGATAGCGCGTTCGTGAGGTGTCAGGTGTGCCGTGCGTCGCATCCGGTGGCGGAGCGGCGGCAGCGGATTATCGATGCGGCGGCGGGGCTGAACGTGTCGAAGTCGGAGGCGTTGGCGTGGGTGAAGATCCTGATGGACCGGTCGATTCCGGATGGGACGTGGGGGTCGTGGCGGTCTCGGGGGAGACTGCATCTGGTGGGGGTGTCGGTGGAGGGGTTGGAGTTGTTCCGGTTCGGTGACGTCCGCGATTTGGCGATCACCTGGATGTCCAGAAAGAAAGCAGCGTGATGGCAACGGGGATGAGTAGCGCATTGGCGGCGCGGATGCTGGAGCAATACCGGGTTGCTGACCCGGGAGAGCGGACGCGACTCAAGTTGCATACGGCGCCGCCCGCACCTGAACTGTTCCAACCCTCGGGTTTCACGGCCATCTCGTGGGCGCCCCCGGGGCGTGCGGGGAAGCCCGCCTCGGGTGATCTGGCGGCGCTGACGCCGCAGCAGTTGGCGGACCTCCAGAAGCGGCTCTCGGACGAGGTCACGCGTCGCCTCGGCGTGAAGTGAAGGGGATGACGAAGACATGACCGAACCCAAGCCTTCCCCGGGCGAGCTCCAAGCGGCTATAGAGCAGGCGCTGGAGCAGCCTATGACCGAGCTATGCGACAGGCTCGCCGCCGAGTTCGACAAGGAACTCCGCGGGTACATCGCGGTCTTCGAGGCTGGCGCTGAGCTGAGGCCCGACAAGCCCGAAGCGCCCGGCCTGCGCGCGGCCGCCCAGATCCTCCGCAAGGCCATGGAATCGGACGATGCCCCCTGACCGTGACCCGTTCAACCCGCCGCTCTCCGCCGCGCTGTTGGCCTCCGAAGTCCTCCACGTCCAAGCCCAAGACGGCCTCACCCACTACCTCGACAACCGCGCCGGCCGAACCGTGGCCCGCTGCGGCGCCCCAGGCGGCACACGTCTGTCGTTGAAGTGGGAGTTGGTGTCGTGCCAGGCCTGCCGCGTCCCCGACGTCCTGAAGGCCACAGGCGGGCTCTACCCGGTCGGCTACCGCTTCCGCTGCGGCGGGAAGGTCCACACGGTGACAGGGCATCGGGAGGTCGGCTACGGGCAGGTAGGGCATGAGGTGGACTGTGAGGGAGTGTCGTGTTGGCAGGCCTACGAGTACATCCGAGACAACGGGCAGGGGATGAAGTGACGGATCAACTACGAGATGCATCCGAACGGCTTGCGGGCGAAGCTCGAGCGCGGCTCGCCTTATCTGGTCTTGGGGCAGCCTGTCGAATGGGTCGAAGACGAGGCCGACTCGATCTTGGGACAGATCGCGAAGTAGGCGGTTCTGTCGGTACCGCGTGAGACAATGGGAAGACCCCCGCGAACGCTGCGAACGTCCCGGGGGCATGGCCGACCCACCCACTGACGAGGAGTCGACAATGGTCGATAGTACCCACCGGTATAACCCGAACATCATGGTCACGGTGACCGTTGGAAACCTGCCCGGAGCCGCGCCTGACCTCGTATACCAGCTGCCTGTCTCGCCCGAGCTGGTGTTCACGGACGACCTCGAAGGTAAGGGCATCCATGAGGCACTGAAGCAGGCCGGGTATGCCGTGACGGACAAGATGTTCGCCGAGGCCCGCGAGGAGCGCCGCGAGCGGGAGCGCCTGGAGATGCTGCTCGGCGGACCTGTGACCGAGGTAGACCAGGAGTGCCGCATGACGCAGCCAGACGGCAAGCCGTGTGGTGGGCAGTTCCGCGAGGTGTCTCGTGGATGACTCCCTGTACGACGACAAGCCGCTGACGGTGCGGGAGCTGATCCGGGCGCTGCTCGAAGACGACACGCTGGACCTGGACAGCCACGTCCACGTGTGGATGCCCGGTCCGCCCCATGAGCTGAACACCGGGGAGATCGACACCCTCGTATGCGAGGCGGCTCCTCACCGCAGCGGCAAGGGCGTCTGGCTCCACACAGTCCGCAACCGGGACGACCGCGACAACGTGATCGACGAGACCCTCACGAGCAGCGACATCCCGCCGCCTCCGGGCACGATCGTGATGGACGACTGCGGTATCAGGTGGACACGCGACGACGACGGGTGGTGGCTCCGGGAAGGCAGCTGCGATAGCGACCCAGAGTCGTGGGCGAAGATCGCGGGCAACTACGGCCCGGTTCGGGTGGTGTCCCGTGGCTGACCCGGGTGAGCCGATCATCGGCCAGTCCCCGCATCGGAAGGTAGGCAACTCCACCTACATCACGGTCCCCGGACCAGTCCCAGTGATCAAAGCGCGACGAGAGGAGAGATCAACGGTGGATGACCTGATCACCTTCCTGCGTCAGTGCTTGGATGCAGAGGGTCAGTGGGCCGAGGAGTCCAAGACCGACTTCTACGTAGGAGACTGCGCGCAGCGGCTGCTGCTCGACGTGGCCGCCAAGCGGCGCATCCTCGATGGCCCACTGACGGGCTCAGGCCCAGACCAGTACACCGAGTGGGAGTGGACGCTCAAGGTGCTGGCCCTGTGCTACGTGGACCATCCGGAGTTCCGTGAGGAGTGGAAGCTGTGAGCGACACAGCCATGATCATCCTCACGTACGTCTTCAGTGGGCTGGCGCTGACTCAAGCGACTCCGTGAGGGGAGGCCGTGATGCCGCCTATGCCCGCGATCGAGCGCGCCGCCCGCCCGCGGAGGCGCTGGCCGTGGCGCCGTCCGTCACGCTCCGACACGCCGTAACGGCACCCCTGCTCGACAGGGCCCTGACCTGCGTGCAAGATGTACAACATCAAACTGACCACAGATGTCGGAACGGGTCAGTCGCCTTGGGGCGAAACAGGCGCCTAACGTCCACGCCCCGGACGCCACTTCGGGTCGCGCCGCTCCCACTGCGCAAACTACTAACCATCCCGGCGGTCCGCCATATGCAGGGCAGGACCGCCCCCTAGAGGTCTCGAAGGCTGCTCACGCTCTCCCGCAATAGCGGTGATCCCCTGGGTAAGCACGAGATGCCGCAACCGCGAGGTCGGTGGCGGCGGGACGGTCCTAGGTCACCTCCCGCCGTCGACCCTCGCCCCTAATCGTGACGGTTGCGCGCGGCTCCCGTCACCCCGCCCGGCCTGACCCCACTGTCCTCATGCGGCTGGAACAGTGTGGGTCGGCCGGGCACCTAAAGGGGCAACCGACTCGTATTCCAGCTGGTACACTTGCCCATGGAGAGGGCGCGAAAGCGCGTCACGCAGGACTCCCGGTGACGAAACGGTTCACAATGGGATGTCAGGCCCTCTCCATCATTAACTTCCCGCAGGATCCTCTCCTGCGGCCTACGCCCCAGCAGGTAACCGCCGCTGGGGCGTTTCGCATCCTCCGCACGATCGGGGTGCACCATGGACGGACTGACACCACTCGAAGACATCGAAGCCGAGCTGACTGCCGAAAGACCGCAAGGTCAACCGCGACCTCTCCGTCCGCCGGCTCCGCGAACGCATCGACCGCGCGTTGGACGTCGGCAACCGCCGCCAGTTCATCGAGCTGTGCCGCCTGCTTCGGGACTACCAGGGCTCTAGGGCGTCGGATACGCCCTGAGGCTGCCCGACAGAGCCGGGTAGGCCCTCGGCGCAGGCCCGACCACAGGCGGCGCGCGGTAGGGCAACTAGCGTCGCTGGCGCGCTGCCAGGGCCTCGCTGAGAAGCTTCCGGATCATCTCCGACAGGTTCCCGCCCGTCTCGGCCTCGGCCAGCTTCTCGACCACATCAAGCCCGTCCGGGCTCAACCGGACGCCAACGTACAGCCTGCGGGGCCCCGGGCGAGGCGACATCAGCCGTCCTCGCGGGGGAACTCGACCGGGATGATCGGCGTGTTCGGGGCCATCTCCTGGAGTTCAGCGATTGGCTCCCGCCCGAGGTACATGCCGAGCGGCATCGCCTCGACCTCGTGGTTGGCGCCCCACTTCTCGGTCGCGCCGACGAGGTAGGTCAGGACGTCGTCTTCGGACCGCAGGTTGTTCGGGATCTCGACCTGGGTGAGCCAGGGGTGCTGCTTGAGCAGCCACGGCTTGACCACTCCGCAGGCGCGCGGCAGCTGGTGGGTGAAGTGCGATTCGCCGGTCACGAAGTTGATGATGTCGTAGACGCCGTCGATGTGGCGGGGTGAGACGAGGTAGTCGTGGGTGATCGAGAGTAGGTCGCCGAGGTGGAAGGTGCGGCTGGTCATGGTCACTCCTTGACGGTGGCTGATGTGTTAAACACTACGCCTGCCAGATGATAGTGTCAAACACTTCCGAGGGGATGACCATGACCGACTACGCGAGCTGGGCCCACCCGACCTACGACGAGGGCGGCGTCCTGCCGACAGGCACGACGGTCGGCTACGTGCCTGGCCAGTGGGGCGACCTCACTGCCACCCGCCACGACGACGGCCGCATCACCCTCAAGGGCGACTCGGAGTACGTCGGCTTCTCGACTGAGGTCTTCGCCATCCCCGGGTCAGGCATCCGACTCCAGGACGGCCGCATCGTCGTCGACGCAGAGGGCGACTGGCACTTCGAGATCGTGGGCTTCGAGAGCCAGGGCCGTGTCGTCGTCGGCAAGCGGATCACGTGTCCCGACAGCCCGGCCAGCCCGGACGCGTAGGGCACCGCTGGCGTCAAGCCCAGCAGGCTGTCTTCGACTCCGAGACTCACTGCTGGCTCTGCGGCCAACCAGTAGACCAACGCCTCTCCGCTCAAGGCCCACTCGCTTCACGGTCCCGGTCGGCGGATCACCTCGTCCAGCTCGACCATATGGACAAGACGGACCCACGCTGCACTGCCCGTTCCAACCTCAGGCTCGCGCACGTCGGCTGCAACAGTGCCCGCTCCAACCGGCTCCGCAACCTGTCCCGCGAGGACTGCGCCTGCTCCCTCGGACTGCCCTGCGACCTTCTGGTGCCGGCCCAACCCCGAGGCTACGTAGACCTCGACCCCAGTGAGGTGTGACCCGTGACCGCTCCGACCAAGAAGCGCGACCGGTACGTCAAGGTCGACCGCAACGCATGGCACGCCATCGCCTGCATCATCGCCGCCCACGTGCTCGACGACGTGCAGAGCGCGACTGGCTGGCAATGGCTGAACGTCCTCGCTCTCACGGCTCGCGTAATGGCCGTGCTCTACGGCGTGACCTGGTTGGCTACCCGCGCACGGGACTCGGACTGAGGTGAGCCGCATGCTCTCCACGATCGACCTCGACGAGTTCACCCGCATGGCTGGGCTCGACCTGGACGCCGCCCAGGCAGCAGACCTTCGGGAGATGCTCCACCTCCACCCGGAGTCGGGTAAGTGGCGTTGGCCCACCTGGACCGTCACCGACCCCAGGTCGGACGCCTCGGTGATCGCACGGGCCCTGATCGGGCTGCTGCTCCTCGACGAGAACGTCCTCTGGACCGCTCCGAGACGGCCTTTCCTCAGGGACGCGTTCGAGCGGCTGGTGCGCGCCGTCAACCAGCTGGACGCAGCGGACACGGTCAAGGTCAGGCGAGCCAACGGCGAAGAGCGAATCGAACGCCTCGACACCGGCAAGCGGATCCAGTTCATCTGCACCCACCTGTCCGGCTCGGGACGCGGCTACTCCTGCGACCTGCTGGTCGTGGGCCAGGGCTCGAAGTACACCGAGCGGGTGGCCTGCGACCTCATGCCGACGATGGCCGCCCGACCCAACCCGCAGATCGTGTACGTCTGACCATGGGCGCCCACGAGCCGGGCTCCGACGACATGGCCTGGATCGAGTGGCCACGCTGGCTCCGCTTCCTCGCCTTCACTGCTGCTGTGCTGGCTCTGGTGGCTGCCATCGTGACCGTCGCTGTCGTAGCCGTGTACGCCGCCTCCTAGCCGCAAGGAGCACCAGCAGTGAGTGACGAACGCATCTGCCGGCTGTGCGCCGAGCCCATCGCCGTCGAGGAAGACGCCTATGACCTCGACGCGAAGGCGCTCATGGGGTAGGCGGAGGACCCACACATTCGATCGGGAGTTGATCACATGTGGATCACCGAAGATCAATGAGTGATCTTTTTAGGAAGATCAACGGTGACA
>Ga0307515_10001187_pt1 | contig 59627 bp, 49 predicted proteins | sample 17_EM_MG_FD_194513 | JGI IMG/M metagenome (GOLD analysis project Ga0307515, IMG submission 194513) | Populus trichocarpa ectomycorrhiza microbial communities from riparian zone in the Pacific Northwest, United States - 17_EM | ecosystem: Host-associated > Plants > Roots > Unclassified | place... | reverse complement strand
CCTCTGACAATCTCGCTTCGCAGGGAGCAAGCTGTTAGCGGTGGATCTGGCTTCGCTGGGAGCAAGCTGGTAGCGGTGGAATGCTCACTCTCACCTCTCTGACAATCTGGCTTCGCTGGGAGCAATCTGTTACCGGTGGATCTGGCTTCGCTGGTAGCAGTGGAATGCTCGCTCTCACCTCTGACAATCTCGCTTTGCATGGAGCAAGCTGGTAGCGGTGGATCCGGCTTCGCTGGGAGCAAGCTGGTAGTGGTGGATTGGGCTTCGCTGGTAGGAGGGTCTTACACGATTTCGTGAAAGAATAATCGAAGATTCAAATACCCGATGCTGATTATTGTGATTATGGTGATGGTGATGGTGGTCATTGTGATGCTAATGGTGTTGACGGTGATGGTGGTGATGATGATGGTGGTGGTGGAGATGATGATTGAAAAAAGGGGGTGGATCGAATACATGCAGTATGAGAAATTTGCATCATGCTGTAATTCGATATTACATATGGTAACACCTGCATAACATTCTCATAACTCCACTCTAATGGCCAAAGTACAGGGTAGGCTGTCATAATCTATAGGAAGCAACCATAACACAGTGGTTACAGGGATAATGTATGTCGGTTACGGTTGGACCGAAGGTTTTCCCGACATGGGTGTCGTAATCTATGTTGGCAGCGTATCAGTTGGTAACTGATTCAATCTCTGATTCAATTGCCGATATATTGATTTTACAGGTGAGGCATGCATTCAATTGCAATCAGCATTGGTCAGGCTACATGCCGGCGGATGTTCCAACAACTGAACAAACCAAAGCACGATGTCCAGGTTGAAGTGATGAGCTTTCATGACTGTGCATTGGATATGATTCAGATGATGGCCCTTGTCGGGAGCCGAATGATTTAAAACCAATCCTGCGTGAACACGAGGACCTTGCGGGAATTCATGGCTAAGTCGACCAGGCAGTATCGGAAACAGGTCAGGACTTCTGCAATAAGTAATGAAGTGATCTAGGTGTTATAAGAAGAATTCTGACGCAGTCTCATTCTGATGACTTGACTATAAAGTGCCCATATTGTTATGGCAATGAAGAGAACCAAGCTCAAGCAGCAATCCACAGTCAGATATTAGCAGCAAAGAACACCTTAAAATATGATTAACAATTTCATTCACTATTCCGAATCATCCTCCAGTTGTTGTGGAAGTATTACAACTTCAAAAACCTTTCGAAGACCACGTTCATGTTCACATTCCCTATCATAAAACCCTATTCCTGCTGCTAGACAAAGAGTATCGAAGAACGCACACAGTCATACAGTTACAGTTTCTAGAGATCTATACCTTTATTACGAAGGACTTGTCTTGCTTGGCAACACACTACAGATTCTACACCTCACAAACCTTGCAGGATTCCAATTCAATATACATCACTAGCGGCCATACACTAGACAAGGAATATGAGGATCATCTGGAACATGAAGACTTTGTTGAGTATTGTTACAATACTGTATTTGATCTAATCTTGGTTAATAAGAACTTGTGTCTTGGGAAACACGAGGAGAAATGAACAGAGCGATTCGAATAGGCGGCTGCACTTAGTGTCAATGTAAAGTAAATTAGTTCAATGGGATTAAGAGCCCACGTAAAATCTCATTCCATACCACTCGTTGTACCTAGCCAACATGTTGAAGGTTTTTGGATGTCTTTGATATCCTGTAATTGGCAAATCGTGATGCTCTTTGAGTAGTTATAGATATTCCTTAGTAACATGTGCACACAATCCCTCACTGATATTGAATGAACATTTTTGACACATATTTTAAACTTAATTCTATAACACTTCAAAATTTATTTTGTTGTCTTTCAGATACATGACTTCCACAAATAACACTGCCATTCTTTTCCATATTGCCTTCTTCAGATTCTCTGTTTTTCGCCCAATTTGTTAAGTTTATTCTGCCCCCACCTTCAAAGCAATGTCTGCTGACATTCTAGTCACTGTGTCATACTTGGGGTGTTTTTTATGTGGTCAATATATAATCTTGAACTTGACTCTTGATAGGAATTGTGACTAATGTGTTTGTCTGCTGTTGTGTAATTTTGAAGTCATGAAATAATCCTGATTTTTGTGGTCCATCAGTATCTTGATGGCCTATGCTGACACCTCACATTCTGGTTACCATTGCTCTAGAGCACTGATAGTTGTGCGAGATTGTAGGTGATAAATCTCATAATTCTCTTCCTGTGGTATATGTGTTTTCCAAACATTTCTATTGAATCCAGGATACCTTGGTCCTCATATTGATACAGGACTACTACTGAAACATAGTTTGGCTCATCTGTTTGGAGAACTATTTCTTTGTCATAATCAACGTAGACTAGTACTTGTGCCTTTGAAAATACTTTGTTTGGTTCCACAAATACTCTCTTCTGATCATCTCCTCTGCAAAAAAGATTGTGCTTCTTCATGACTTTGGCAAGAAGTTGAACTTTCTTGCTGTGAAGTCTGACCAATATTCAATACAAGTTACGGAATCCTAGCAAAACTAGGATATTTTTCATTATCCTGGGTGAATGACCTACTTGACCACCTGTACTTTTCTGTGTCCATTCATATTCCATTCACCCCTACTATCAATCCCAAGTATTAACTTCTTCATTTCAAAACTCACTGTTTTCAGCCTCCAGGTACCATTCTGCCATCTTGAATGTCTGCATAATCACTTGTAAGTATTACTTATATTCCTTCAAGTTGTCACGGTATATGAGAATATCATCTAGGTATATCATGCAGAGTATATCGAGGAATGTGCGGAGCTGAGTCTCACATAAGAATCCTTGAAAAGATGGTGGTTCATTTGTCAATCCAAACAGCATTACCACAGATTTGAATAGTGCATAGTTACTTCTAAAAGTCATTGTCCACTTGTCTCCTTCGGCAATCCTGATGATACTACAGGACTCACATACATCCGGCTTGGTATAGATGTGATCCTCCAACACCTTTCCCATGGTTTCTTCAATCAGAGGCTGTGGATAACAGTTTTTAAAAATTTCTCCACTTAATTCTCTGTAGTTCTTACTCAGCCTTAATTTACAAAACAGTTTTGGTAAAAACAGCGCTGGTGCTCTACATAGTAGTAATAATAATTGGATAAACTCTTTGGACAGCATGTTTTCACTTGACTCTTGGTATAAAGGTACATCTGTCCTGTGTAAATGATAAATGGGTCAGAATCGTGGTGCAAGAAATGCCGCCAGGCCGGCCGGATAGCTGCCACACTGCATTAGCAATGAGTTGGATGTGTCGAAGAGAAAAGGAGGAAATGCAATCAAAAAAGGGCAATTCCATGGATAGAGACATACCTGAAATCTCAATTTGTTCTGTTAATTACTTTTTCAACTGAATTGTCACATGCGCTAGGGCTGCAGCATACACCCTCAAGAATATCTTAAGTGCATTTGAGGCTGCTGGGGTCTGGCCTTTGAACTCATGCACAGTTTTCAAGTACTACTCACCCAAATTCATTTGGCCAAATACACAACAAGGATCTTTCTCCACTGCTCAAATCGAAAATCCCTGGAATCCCAGAGCCATTATCAGCCTAGTACGCAGTGCGTTATGCCTTGTCAGTTATCAAACACCTTTCTCTCTAATTCTCAAGTCTGATATTGGTCAGCTGAGAAGAACTGCCCAGGGGGAAATTGCAGACAAACAAGTGGAGGAGGAAATCCTGAGATTTCTTCATTCTGGGGCCAAGGGTACCACTCCAGGCACAACCTAAGATATGCATCACTTTGGTGAAGCTTGTATGTATACCACTGATGATGTGGTGCATCTCAGAGGAGAGAGAGAGAGGATTGTTCAAGAAATTTTGACCAAAATCAACAAGTGCCAGCATCCAGCGCAGCTAAAGCAGCACCAGTATGAAACGAACTCAAAGTGTCTAATTATGCGGAAAGATGGACAGAAGGTTTAGTGAAGATGAATACAAATTTTCTAAGTCATTGGGTGGTCAAGAAACAAGATATGACAGATGGAGGGGGGTGGGAAGATGAGAAAAGTGATGGGGAGGAGTGCTCTGTTATATATGTTAGAAGTATGAAGTTGCCATTTGATGCCCTAGAGCGTGGAAACAGGGGACAAGAGTTTTGTAGTCAACCTCTAGTAGTTACAAGATCAGGGAGAGTAGTGAAGAGCAGTTATTTGGCTTAATAAATATCACTTTTAGGTTGTCAGATATTTGGTTGTGGGTGGCTACTTGGTCAGATATATTAGCTTCTCCCCAAGACATTTCTCCAGCTTTGGAATTTGATCGAAACGTTATTACATTGCGGCCAGGGGAGCCCAAATCCTATTGCATAATATTCTAACTGTGTGGCTAATACTGCCAGCTGCTGCTAATGTCTGAATATTCCAAAATTGAGCTTTGACATTGTTGTGATAGTTCCTCACTCAATTGGTATTACATCAATTTGTGCCAATTTTCTTGACTCTTTTGGTACTTTTTCTTGAAACTGATGATGGTGAATATAATCTTTATAAATATATACTATACCAGTGGCCCCATAGTCAATCAGAGCATGTGTTTGACTATTTTGACTCTATTTTCAATAAGCATTTCACAACAAGGAGCTTACTTTACATAGAAGATACTTTTATGTCTGCACTCTGAATCTAAAACTGTGGAATAGCAAAACTAGAACTAATGTCAACTGACAATGGAGTTTTGCTTCCAGTTCAATGTCCATCCTTATTGCACCGGCCCAATATTTTCCCACCTTTGAACCATGCTTGTTACCTTTTTCTTCAAACATATCTTCTCTGAATTGATAGACTTTCACTTGTTCTAATACTGCCTTTGACTTCCTTGGACGATATGCTGCAAAATGCCTTGAATCGCCACATTACATCCACAGTGCCCTGTTCTTTGGAATGTTTTGTTTGTTAGGGGTTCTCCTCTAACAGTGTCTATGCAACCTTGAATAGCTATGGATACATATCACTTCAGAGAGTGGTATGCATAACACCAATCTTTGCATCTCAAGAGATATCACAATTACCTTTAGCGGGGTCTCAGTGCGACACGTCTCGATTGGATCAGCTTAGATTCAGCGGATTCATTGAAGCATATGCTGAAGCAGCAGATTTGATAATTCAATCACACTGCCAGATCGAAAGGACTACAACCCTGCCGAGTGTGATCTTTTCAACCACATTCACAAGCAGACACTAGTCGGATTATGTCTGATCATACTGAAGAATACCTCGACCTGCAGACACGCCAGGCATTAGCCATAATGCAAGTATGTGGGATTCCATCCCAATCATATGTTAGATCGGAACAACTTGGGCACTCCCAGGCCACGGGGAATAGTCCCGGCCTGAGCGTTGGCGCGATTGAGGCATTATGACGTTGGCAGTGCATTTGAGGCCTGGAGCATCCCTGCACATTGAGTTGTGACGGAATGGCAACTGCAACAATACGGCTTACCTTAGAATGCATGCATACGTGTTATTCAATCTACATTGGCATAGTATTCATGGGTCGCCATTTACATCTATGATGCAATGAATACTCTTGTATTGATTAGCAGAAAGCGCAGTCTGTCGATGTACGGATACGTGATCCAATTACCGACCCATATGAGCGCAAGATGTGCAAGTTGAAATAATGATCTGATGTCTGATATCGTGTGGGAGTGGCCTGAGTCTCATCAGGAGCGTAACTCTTTAATACCGCACCGGCATGAACATGATAACCTTTGGGATTTGTGGCAATCTCAACCATCTGCGCTCATTTGCAATGTAAGACGCAAAGCACTGTGCTATCATAATCATGGAAATGAATTATGGGTGCGCATGTGTAACATCCCCAGAAGTTTCAATACAGGGGTCACTTTGTTCCGGCAATGAGAAGTGGAAGCTCTAGCAGCGACACAGTCTACGATACCAACCAGCAAATGAAGACCTTTATTTATTATTGAGTTTTTATGATATCTATATCTGTTATTATTATATATAAAATCTAGTAGCTTTCTGTAGCGGCAGCCCTGCACCTTTGATAAGTAATATCCTAGACATTCTGATTAGTACGAATGGCCATTACCTTCAAAAACGACGACCACGTAATCGTATACGCTCTCGAACAGATTATATTATACACCATGGATAATCAAGATAATTTTGTGGCCCAGTGCGTTTAGCGGTTAGTGTCAATTATTGGATTACAGGAAGGATTGATTAGTTATACCAACAACCTGCGAATACAATCAGAAGTTTATCAAGTACCTAGTGAGATCAATTCCGGCATTGGCCAAACTCATTCCGATCGAGTGGATCAAATCAGCAGAATCGATTCAAGACTTTTGAGCGGCACCAGTATGTATATGTTTGATTTCGGATGTGATAGACAAGACAATATCCTTAAGAATTGAAAGGAGTTCCTGTTGGAGTCCGAAGCAAAAAGGAGGAAGCTTCTTAATAAGTCACGGAAGCGAAGGCGGGAAGACTTGGCAGCAAAGATAGTGAAGAATAGTCATCAGGTTAAGACACCTATAGAGAACAAACGGAAGGGATAGACGCATCGGAGCTTGGAATACAGAAAGCAGGTGGCGAGTGTCAATGTTGCGCTTGGCGTTAGGATCTGAAAGGAAGTCATAAGACTATTGACTGCTTCCGGTGGAAACACTTGGATAAAGGGACATCACCGTTCCCGAAATTGAAACACTATCAAGAGTTGGAAAACAAATCCACGGAATAGGATCTGGGGTTTTGCACCTGTATCTACACTTACGACCAAACCACCCCCCTAACAGTATATTAATCTGAGACTATATGGTCCTGGGTATTATACGACATATGCAAGAAGCATAGCTCAAGGCTCATGAGGGATTGAAGAGGCAAGGAGCATTCTAGCTTCAACCATCAGAACACGGATTAGTAGTAGTTTCTACTAAACTACCGAATCTTATAGTTACTTTGCCTGTCCAGAAACCTGTTTTGACTACTGAATATCGCAACTGAACACACTACACTCCAGAGCGACATGCAGGACCAAATGTCCTGGAACGACAAACTGAATGTTATCAACAAAAATATAATCTCAGACACATTATCCAAGGTTACAATATTCAGACGTAAATAGGTCTATGGCAATTTGTATATTTGAGGTGGCCGGTTATACGCCTGATAGATTCGAATTTGAACCCCTCAAGATATTCGCCTTGATATATATAATATTCCTCGAAATATCCGGAAATGATTGGAATAATCCAATCTTGAACGAAGAATGCGACTCTCCACAACCTTAGGTCGAATACTACCGACAATCAACCATCGATAGCGAATTACTCACGATTGACGATATCATATTCAAAAACCATTTGAATGAATATCACTCCTGCATAGACGGGTGGGATTGTGTATGCAGAGAAAGTGATAACAACGAGTGGTGTTATTGCAAGGACATTAAATCATCGGCACAATGCGGCCAGTGGTAGATCTTACCTGTCCTCTGTTGGAGTGACTTTACAATATATTGATAATTTTGGCATTATCAGCCATAATGATTCATTTACGACAAATTCTTGAGAAGTCTCTTCTTATGCGATACTATCGGTTTTACGAAGAAAACTGTGTATCGCTTCGACAAGAATGGATTCAACAATTAAAACAGTCTATTCAGATCGCAAATGCAAAAATTGATAAATATACACCTCGCGATTGCAGGATGTAAAATGAAGGAAATTATAGCGGATATACCGACGGTTATAATCACAGGCACTTGCTAGAGCATGATACTGGCTGCGAGGACGCCAAAGAATATTAGCAGAAAATATTCGAAAGAGATCCTTGAGAAGATAAGCAGCAATGGAAGGCAGAAGGTGTGAATAACGAGTATTCTGAGGAAATAGCTGAAGAATATGAGGAATCAGAAGTGGACGACGAGTGGTCGTCTTACAGACAGAAAAGACACTCGAACCAGACAGAGTCACGGGAATCGATTGAGAAATAGTCCGTTGATGAGATTCGGGATTCCATCGAACTAAGGAAGTTGTTCTAATGCAGATAATGAGGTTATTGTTTTAGACATCTAGAATGTCACTTCTTTGAAGTTATACAAGATCATCAGCTGGCGTTAAAGACCATTGTGCGAAGCATGTATAATGCCGACACCATCAATTCCACGGTGGTTGTGATGACACTTTGGTCATTATAACTTAGATCTTACTTCGACAGTAATACTTTCGCATATTGCTTCGGTAATTTGTCTCTTCGATATTACTTCCACAGTCGTTCCTTCGCATAGTACTTCGGTAATCTATATGTTCGATATTAGTTCGATGAGATTACTTTCGGATATTGCTTCAGTAATTTTTATCTTCCTTATTACTACGAGAAGATTACTTCCATCATTTATACCTTCGATATTTCTCCGACAATATGACCATTGCATATTGCATCAGTACTTAATATCTTTATATTATTTCTTCCGTATTATTTCGTCTTTACTTCGGTGATAAATATCTTTAATAATATTTTGGCAACATTACCTTGTGATCTCGAATGACATTATTTACATTACTTCAACTTGTAAGAAGAGAGTGATGTTATATGATGGTGTTCAGAGATACACCATAAAATGAAGCGGATAAAAGTACTTGTAGTACTTGGGGAAATAGAGTGATTCTCGAAATACCTCTGACAACAAAAGAAAGGAAGAAACGTTAGCGAATCTTCAGGTATTCTCATTTCTGATTCCTGTACTATAATTAAGCAGGGACGATGATACGTTCTGTTAATCTCTTTTCAATTCGACTACTTGCGATTAAAGAGAAAGGATCATATGATATGGTATCATCAGGTATTCTCATTTCGATTCGACTACTTTGGATTAAAGAGAAACAATGATACGTTATGGAATTGTTCGGCCTTTTCAATTCAATTTAACTACCTTTGACTAGAGAGAAACCACGATACGTTATGGTATCGTTAGGGATTGTTGCATTGATTCAATTACCTTTGATATCTCTGCGGTGAAAAGAGATTAATGATAACATTCGATGTTGCAAGAAATTGTCTTTTATGAACAAAGACAATTGTTAGGGGGGTTCCAAGTACCTATGTACAGGTACTTTGAACGGCCCTAGATAATGTTCCTAATCCTTATGTACGTAATAGCTTTGGGTTATTCTTGAAAACTAAGCAGTTCCTTTTTCCAATCATTGTGGCCGGCGACAATCCATCGTCTTATGGTTTCCTTTCATATCCTTTGGCCAGGCACAACGTTGACACTCTCCTGCCGCTTGTCTCCACTTTAACTGAGAGCTATCGATCCCTCGAACCTGGTCACCGAACGTTCCTTTAACTTTCTTCTGAACTCTCTTACTAGTAAGTTGATTTTTTCGTCCAATAAATTTTCGATCCTTCTGGGATGGTTCCAAGAACTTCTCACATTGCTGCAGTATCCTATCGTGTATATCGGACTCCGAAGTACTTACTGAATTATCCTCGGACTCAACAAGACTATCATTACTATTCAGGATCCGGGAGACGCTGTCCGATTGTATTGTTATTCTAGATGCTTTGACAGCAACACTCTCAATAGACCGATCGATGTTGACTGGTCATTGTCAATCATCGATATGAACAATCCAACCCTGTTGTAATCCGATAATAGATGATATCCACCAGATGCTCTGAGCCAGGAAGATATACTGATTATCTCTGGCGTAGGATAATATCTTCTGGAGAGTGTATACGACTACTTCGGTATCGTTTTCGAAGGTAAGTGTCATGGATGATAATGTTTAACTCAAAATGCGGGGCTGCCGCTACAGAAAGCTAATAGATTCTTATGAATATAATAGGTAGGTGTAGGTATCGTAAAAACACACATTAATAAATGAAGACTTTCCTTCGCTGGTAGGTATCGCTGACTGTTTCGCTCCTAGAGCTTGTCTTTCTCATTGTTCGAACAATGTGACCTTTTATATAGAAGCTTCTTGGGTGTTTACGCATGCGCACCCGTATTTCGCCTTCCATGATTTTGATAGCAACGTACTTTGCATCTTACATTCTTTGTCGTCTGCATGCATGCTTAGGCAAGTCGGCACTTTGAATGTGCATAGTAAAAATTGCCACGTATCCCTTTGGTTAACATGTTCATGCAGATGCGTTATTAAACAACTACTTTACCTGATAAGAATCAGGCCACACCCGCACGATATCATATATCAGATCATAACTTCAACTTGGACAACTCACACTCGTATGGTTCAGTAATCGGGAACGTTGCTGATCATAGTCGCACAGTGTCTTCTTGCTCATCAATACTGTAGTATAATAGCATAATAGGTTTACGTGGCGGCCAACCACTACTATGCCGATGTAGATTAATGACTCGCAGTTGTCATACTGTCACAACCCAATGTGCAGGGATGCTTCAGACCTCATATCAACAGTCAACGTCATAACCCCTGAGTCACACCCAGCTCAGGCCGAGACTATTCCCTTTGACCGGGGAGTGCCCAGTGCTCCGACGTCACATAAGACAGCCGGTCTTAAGATCCCACGTAATAGCTTAGGCTAACCACTGCCGTGTCTGCAGGGTGAACTCCTTTGCTCTATCTGTTCAGACATAATCCCGCTAGCATTAGGTAAATGAATCTGGTTGAAAATAACATGCTCAGCAGGGTTGTACCCCGTTCGATCTGGCAATGCTATTGCGTTGTCAAATCAGCTGCCGCAGCGTATGCTTTCAATGACTCCGCTCAGCCTCAGCTGTTTCAATCAAGACGTGCCCTGCTCATACCCCACTAATGGTACTTGCAACTGAAAGTTCTGAGGATGCCTAGGGTAGGTGTTATGCATGTCAGATGAATCCAAATCAACTGCCAAGTACCCATCGTTGACTATCCCGGTAACATAGACACTGCTCAGGGAGAACTCTCAACAACAATAAAATGTATGGGATGAGATTTAGGATGCAATGTTATTAGGCTTGATCGATCTTCTTAACAGAAGGTCAGGATTTGAGTTAACCAGATTTGCATGGCTATGTCCCATAGTTTCGCAAAGCTAGTGGTAATAGCATTCTTCCAAAAGACATTTTGATTTAAGGATTAACTTGTTAATCACGTTAAAAGGCTTATATTTACTTTCGAGTATCTACCAGTTGGGACTTTAACCTATGGGTGAATAAGCCTTGTATATAATTGAATGAGTAGATGAGCAATGGATTTGCAACGTTAGGATAAATGTTAGAACGACATTTGAATGATCTCTTCAGTCCATAGGGGGAATAATGATACATTATGTGACATATCAACATTCGAATTACCTTGCGACAAAAGATACCAGCACATGTGTTATGTCTTCAGATATTCTCTTTGATATTTGAATTACCTCCGAAAAAGAGAAACGAGGACATCTGTTATCTTCAGGAATTCTCATTGACATTCGAATTACCTTCCAACAGGAGGAATGAGGATGTGTATGACGTCTTCAGGTATGCTTATCGACATTTGAATTACCTCGCGACAAAAGATACGCTGCCATGTGTTATTCCTTCAGATATTCTGTTCGACATTTGAATTACCTTATGACAAGGGAAATGAAGATGTGTATGACATCTTCAGTTATTGTCATCGACAGTCGAATTACCTCACGACAAAAGAAACGAAGATGTGCTTGAGACCTTCAGGTATTCTCATCAACCTTCGAATTGCCATCTTACAAGGAGAATTACAATTGAGTTAAGTATAGTCTACTCAATTACGAACTTAATTACAGTTGTGATTAGGATTACTTTCCATGACTTAGAGACGGAAATATATATTGTTATTTCCAGGTACTCTCACATATGGGGATTTAAGATACCATTATCTTATTTAACAGAATGGATCAAGTAATAAATGATAACAAAATGATGGCTTATGGTTGTTAGCTTTGGATTATGTCCGATACGCTCAAGTACAGCTTGAGTTGACACATCGTTTATCGCTAGTGACATTTTCGGTCAACATTGTAGGAGACATAACTAAACGATCCGGGAGTGTTCTAATTCTTCTATCGGACCCTCTTGTGGGTGATTACCATCAAGGCAAAGAGAGTCGATCATTGGAATGTTTGTTGACATTTGGAGATATCCCTGAAAGCATTCTGAGTATGGTGTATCTGTATGCATCGGAGTATTTTAAGTCCACAGCTGAGCACTGCGCTTACTTGAAACATGGGAGTAAATGGACTATATAAAATATGGTAAGTCAAGACAAAATCCATTCACGAGTATGGCATTCAACTAAACCTTTGGAGTAAATGAAGACATCATTATATGTACCTTTCAAGGAGTAGCTGATCACGCATTTATATGCACCACTGGAATATATGAATTGCGCTACAAGTTATTCGATCACACAGTTATGTGTGGTATTAGTATAAGGATAGGAATACCATCCTTTACTGTACTTAACTATAATGAGAATAACTTGCTGAGAACTTAATCGTCCGCAAAGACACATAGAACATTGGGTCACCATTCCTAGAGAAGGGGGTGATGTTACAGGTCTTGAAGTCTAAGAGAAGGACAAAAGACAAGGTACCTTCAATGCAGAATAAACTATCCTGCATCGATAAATGACACGATGTTGACGAACCACACACAATAGAAACAATAAATCATGTGCTCAAAAAACGACACACTGTTGATGAACGTTAAATGAGACAAGGTTGATGAACGATACACGATACAATGTTGACGAACGATAAACGAAACCAGTTAGCAAACTATACCTGGAAACGAAAAGAGAAGCCCACCTGTGTTGTTCAGAAGCTGTGCTGCCAAAAGATTATAAAAGTCCAAGGGAATATGGCGGCCTGTCGTTATACTGTGTGATCGCCCCTTGAGGCTAGCTAGTTCAATGCTTAAGACCGAGCAATGATTGGGTCACCAATTCTAGAGCAGGGGGTGATGTCATGGGTTCTCCTCTAACAGTGTCTATGCAATCTTGAATTGCTGTGGATACATACCACTTCAGAGAGTGGTATGCATAACACCTATCTTTGCATCTCAAGAGTTGTCATGGTTACCTTTAATGGGTTATGAGTGGGACATGTCACGATTGGATAAGTTTAGACTTAGAGGATTCATTAAAGCATATGCTGCAGCAGCTGATTTGATAATTCAATCACCCTGCCAGATCGAAAGGACTACAATCCTGCTGAGCATGTTATTTTCAAACAGATTCACAACCAGACACTAGTGGCATTATGTCTGATCATACTGGGGAATACCTCGACCTGCAGACACGCCGGTCATCAGCCATACTGCAAGGATGGGGGATTCTTAGCCAATTTTAGCTCAGAGTGGAGCAACTGCGGCACTCCCCAGCCAAAGGGAATTGTCCCACCCTGAGTGTAGGCGTAATGGAGGCATTATGACGTTGGCTGTTGATATGAGGCCTGGAGCATCCCCACACATTGAGTTGTGACGGAATGGCAACAACAAAAATATGGCTTGCCTTAGAATGCATGTGTACGTGTCGTTTTATCTACATTGGCATAGTATTGGTGGGTCACCATTTAAATCTTTGACGCAATCGATACTCTAGTATTGATTAGCGGATGGCACGTTGTGCCTATGTAAGAGTAATTGTTCCAAATACCGAACCATACGAGGGCAAGGTGTTCAAGTTGAAGTAATGATCTGATATGTGATATCGTGCGGGTGCAGCCTCATTCATATCTGGTGCGTAACGCTTTAATTCCGCACCGGCATGAACATGATAACCTGTGGGATTCTTGGCAATTGCCACCACGTGCGTTCATTTGGAATGTAAGATGCAAAGCACGTTGCATTCATAATCATGGAAACTAAATATGGGTGCGCATGTGTAACATCCCATGAAGTTTCTATGAAGGGGTGACATTGTTCCAGCATTGAGAAAAAGAAGCTCTAGCAGCAAAACAGTCTACGATACCTACCAGCAAAAGAAGACCTTCATTTCTACTTGAGATTTTATGATACCTATATCTATTATGATTAGATATGAAATCAATTTACTTTCTGCAGCGGCAGCCCCACACCTTGCATAAGTATTATGCTACAAATTCTGATTACTACGAATGACCAATGCTTTCGAAAATGACCACGACGTCATCCAATACGCTCCCAAATAGATTATATCTTACGCATGGAATTATCAGTATATTTTTGTGTCTCAGTGCGTTTCTGGGTTAGAGTCAATCATTGGATTACAGGAAGGATTGATTAGGCATATTGACAGCCTTCGAATACAACCAGCAGTATATCAACCACCTCGTACGATGTATTCCGGCATTCGCCCAACTCATCCCGATCAGGTTGATCAAATTGGCAGAATCGATTCAGGACTGTTGAGAAGCACTGGGATTGATATCTGTGATTCCGAATTTGATGGACGAGACAATATACTCATGAATTGCGAGGAGTTCCTGTTGGAGTCCGAAGCAAACAGGAAGAAGCTTCTGAATACCTCACGGGTGCAAACGCAGGAAGACTTGGCAGGTAAGATAGTGAAGAAATGTCATAAGGTTCAGAAACTTATAAAGGACAACCTGAGGGAATAGTGTCACAGTTTGAAGAGATACGGAATTACTTAGGAGTAGGAATGGGAATCTTGCGGTGGTGTGGAAGGAATTGTGTTACGGAAAGGCAGAAACATTGGGAGACGCAGAGGAACGCGGCGAGATGGTGGCGGTATAATTTGTTATGATAAGGACATAGTTGAGGTGTTGCGACGTCGGACGATGTGGCGTGGTTGTACTGATAAGGAGTTATGTTGATGCTGTGTAAAATCATAGGATGAGGTTTGGATGGTACATCGGAGTATGAGGAATGATTCGAGGGTGGCAGATGAACTGTATATAAAGATAGTGTTGTTGGTGTTGGAGGATTTCCATTGCTTCTCTCTTTACTCGTTCTCTTGAATAGCAAAGCAAGCACGACTTTGACCCAGCTTTGATCTTTGTCTTGTCTTGATTCTCTTGATATGAACTTCGAAAGATATTGTCCCGATTACGAAACCACATTATTGTTACCAATATGACCGTCGCCTGACCTCACCCGTTACAAATAGAAGCATCGGAGCTTGGAAGACGGATAGCAGCAGGTGAGTGTGCACCTGGCCTCAGGATCGGAAAGAAAGTCATAAGACTGTTGACTGCTTCTAGCAGAAACCCTTGGACAAAGGGACAGCACCATTCCCTAAAGCGAAACTGTATCAAGAGTCGGAAAACATATCCACCAAATAGGATCTAGGGCTGTGCACAAGTATCTAAACTTATGACCAAAGCACCCCCCTAACAGTGTTCTTCTGGAGTGATTTTTTTCACTTTCACTGTAGAGAGATTCAGTGAATAGGGACATAAGATTCTGCTGCAGTGCCTGCTGGTGCCATTTCTGGGGCTGATAATTTGTTGCTACTGATTTCAGGTTTGTTGAATCCGGATGTTCATCTTCCAAACTTCCTTTTGGCTGCTCGGGCATGGAAATGTGCATTTTGATTATAATCCAACATTGCACATTCTGTCCAATCTCCTGTAATGTTCCAGTGTTGTAGTGAATCTTTGAGCACTTTGAATGCGCCCTGTTTTAGGGTATTCTTCTGTGCAGTTTGATTCCAGTCTGCATCTGATACCAATATTTGGAACTCTGCATAATACATGGAATACTCCAATCCATATGTGGCTGTTTGATGAGCTCTCGTGTCACTGATGCTTGTAGGTCTTGAACCCTAAAACCCTGCTGCAGTTTTGCTATCAAAGTTTCCTGCTTTCTGAGCTTGGTGTAGCTGGATACTCTATCAATATATGATTGGATTTGGCCTTATGCTACTGATTGAACCATGTTGACTACATACCATATGGTGGACTGCTGATTAGAGAACCTCATTGGACCATCTGCTAACATCAGAGCCAACTCTATCATTTATCCTAACAGTGCCTTGCTATCTGTTTCTGACAATTGTAGGATGTCACTACCATCATGTCCCCCACTTCCATGAGTTCCACAATTGCCTGCCAGTACTAACTCCCTCTTAACTTGCATTTGACAAATTTTCCATTTATCTCCTACTATGCTCAACTGTTTCTGTGAATCATGGAGTTCTGGCTTCAATGGTTTCATGTTCACTGGCACTCTGAATGTTAGATGCTGTTCTAACTGTGATATTTCGATTTGTAAATTCCATAGGGTACGTGTGGGAATTATTGCTGCCCGATTTTCGACATGGTCCTGTGTCAGCTTTAGTTCTGCTGATACATGTCCGCTCGTTTATAGATGTTCTTTTCCTTCCTATGGCAACTCAGAAACCCTGTCCTGTGATTCTCCTCTGGTTGCTGTTCGGATTGCAATCTGAGTGTTTAGCTGCGTGATTCAATTGTGGAATGTGGACACTGGTGCTTCTATCAGTTGTCCAATGTAATATTTCATTTTGCTTTCAGCTGACAGTGCATTTGGTTAATTGGTTGCTGTAAGTCGATAAGGATCTTTCTTGACATTATGTCCCCATTGATTTGGGAGATTTCAATATGTTGTCATCCTCTGATAGAGCTGCTGCTTGAAATATGTGCTTATGTTCTCAAAGTTTGTTTGGGGAAGGGAATAGTTGATTTTGAAATCTGAACCTCAGATTGACAGTAATACTTCTGGACAGTCATCGCTGATATGTTCCCAAAGTCTGTTGAATTTTCAATATATTAAGCAAACATCGATATATGGGATATGATTCCAAATACTACAATTTCGATCCTACTGTATTTAATCCACAATGCCGCATACTTTCTGAACATTCTGAAGGTTAAGTCATTCTGCTTGTTGGAAAATGAATATGCTGAATATGTTGATTTGTTTTGGTTGATGGCATTTTCAGATGCTTTCAATATTCACTTGGATATTTGCTTCTGGAATAAAAATCCCAATTGGCAGCAGGTGATAGCTTATTGACTAAATTCGTACTGATTATGAAAAATTTCCGAATTGGAAAGTCTCCAGAGTACCCACAGGCAAGGTAAACAGACAGGCTGGCAAATGAAATATATGGCTATTGTATTTTTGAAATTAGTACCAGATTTAGATACAATGAATGAATTGTTGAGGGTGCAGTAATAGTAATTCCAGCCTAAATAGTAAGGGTAACGGTACATCTATTTGAATGTAACCAGTAGAATCAATTGTTGACTCATTCTTCTCTCAAGTATTCAAGGCTAGAAGTTCAAAGGGTTATAAAAATACCTAAACAAACAGATTGTAATAACTAAAACAGTTCACTCAATGAAAAGGCAAGGGTTCATAAGAATAGACTGAGGTATCGTGAATGCACACAACAGACTTGATTCATATTCCCCACAGTGAGCAATAGTTGATGCCAACGATATTTGAATTGTTTATAGATAAGAAAATGAGTCCAAAACAAAACCAACCTCCAATAAATCCTATGCATTATATATAGCAACCATGACCATTAATATTTAATTGTATATTGAATTATTCATCGTACAGCATATAGCCTGCAGGCTATGGCCAGTGCACTATAAATAAATAACCCTGAACAGAAATAACAAATGAAACCAAACAAAGGAAAAACAAAAAACCTCTGGCTAGGTAGTACTGTTCCCCAGCCACCTATCACCCCTGCTCTAGTAAGAATGAATTATTCTAGAAATCATAGCGGTTACTAATATACTTGATATAATAGTGCAATATATGTCAGAATCGTTCTGTCAGGTCCTGCATATCATGTGGGACCTCCCCCTGGAGTTTGCCCTCCTCCTCCCATTCCCTTTGTGTATTCACACATTCTGTCAAACCATGCCTTCCCCTTCCACATCTTTATCATACTCCTCACCATCTCCTGTACTCCCACTGTGATCTTCCTGTACCATATTGTTCACAGTTCCCTGCCCTCCAATTTGTTTATCACCCTGCCCAAAGTGTTTATCATTACAAAATTGGCCCCTGTACCACCTTTGTATTGTGATATGTGTATTATGCAGATAAAGCTTTAGAGGCTGCATTGCTTTAAAAGTATACAGAAGATGTTTCAAGAGATCGCAAGGGTATGGCACTCCAATATCATTCTGAATCGTTTGTCTTTTACATTGATATACAGATCATCTCAAAAGCTGATGTAATGGTGAATGAGAACCTCCATAGCAACATGGGCAGTGGAGGGAGTCAACTTAGATGATTGGGATGTTGTGTAGATAGCTAGGGAAGCAATCATGTTCAGTTCGTAATTGTGTAATATTTGATGTAAACTGCTATTTACCCCTTGTAAAGATGTGGTCTGGTTTGGTACAGAATTTTCCAATATGATTTTTTCTCTTCCCTGGATGTCATATCCACCACACACTCCATTCCTGAACTGTAGCTGCTGGCATTACCCTCTTGATGTAGGATAAGAAGATATTATAGTAGGTAGATGGTTTTTCAAGAGTTGTTGGCAAGTGTGTTTACAGATATATCTGTATGGTCAGCAATGCATTGTACTATAATGGTAGTGTTGAGTGTAGGAAGTCGATTTTATCTTGTTTCAACATTGTGTACTGTGCTTCATGGGCTTTGGCTTCCTCTACTTTTGAACAGGGATTGATATGTATTTTGACTCTGCTTTCAATCAATGACGGACAGGCTGTGGTTGAATAGATTTGAATTACTGAACTGTGTGAGATTCATAGACTGATGGAATATTAGGTTTTGATAAGATGTATTTCAAATTTGCAATTATTTGTTGCATGCTGTTCCATTGCATCCCGGATGGATTTGTATTACAACAATCAATAGTTTCGTAGAATAGATGAAAGGTCAACAGAAAATATTGCAGAAATGTATGCATTTTGGGAAGTGCAATGATTCGAATTGCATATTTACTTCATATATGATTAGGTCCTACCAGTACAGATTCACAAGCAGACTCATTTTAGAGTTCTGAATTAGGTGATGTAGGGAAGCCTCAAGGAGTAGAATTAAGGGCCATATTTTGGACAGTTCGAACCTTGTGTAGATAAGTTGCCTACCCCTTCCATCATATTTCAGCTCCAAAGTCACAAACCGATATGACACATGCATTATATAGTTGGTGGACTGCACTGGGGGTTAGTCGTGATGCAGTATTGGCTAGTAATTTGAGTGCTCCAAGGGCTCTTTTACCATATGCAGCCTTCAGCATAACATGGTATTTGAAGTTGACTTTCCTGTCAAACCAAATGCTATTCTACCTGACTATCTCTGGGCTGACACCCTGTTTGCTGGAGGGAATAGTAGTGCCATTGGGAATGGTAATCTTTTCGTCAACTGTGGTACTGCCATTATGTTTATTGTCAAAGTGCATCACCTCTGACTTTGAGGCATCAAACTGTACAGCATTGTTTTCTGCCTATTCAGAGCCAGTTAGTGCCACTGTTTCCAGGCAACTTACAGTATAGGTATTGGATGTATTCCAAACAACAATTGCAACATTATCGTTACAGCTTGTGGTCCAGTAGATGTGGTATTCAGTTGTGAGTTCATAAACAAGAGGTGACTGTTGTCATCTCTACTCACTGGTTTCATATCCATCCCATTTCCACGAAAATTTGTACACTATTTATGTATTTTCTGATCTTACACCTCTTCTTATCTTTAACAATTGTTCAAATCTGTTTCTTTCTTCTTCAAAAAGTTCTTCTTTCTGTAAACCTGTGTATTATTCTTGTCAGGCGTAGAGCTGTTTTCTCACAAACATATATGACAATCTTTCATCGATCCTTGCTTGATCAGTCATCCTTACTTACTACACCTTCTCATGTACAGGAGTGGTAAAAAGTTCATAATCGATTGTTCAGAATTGGGGCAAGTTTGGTTTGCTACTCAATATATTCAAAGAAACATCAATAAAATTAATACCTGTCACTAATGGCAAACTCTCAACCAGAGAACTAGTTATTGAATATTGTCAGATGAATGTTGTCAACATCAATACAACAAAGAAAGATTCACCCATCAGTGTGACTGTTCTGGGAGCGAACACTTCTGGGCATTGAGTGCCAGCATCCACAAAATGATAAATGGTTGTCTGTAACTCACCATACGCCATAAGATTTACTGTAATCTCCAGTAACATTTATAATACTGGAACATACACTTTGGAGCAATCCCAATATGTTGAACTCGAATAATTACTAATTACTGTAACTTACACAAACATGTCCACCTTTTCACAGATTCACAATACACCTCTATGTGCAATAGGCAAAGTGTCTGGTTATGTTATACCTTCCATACTAAAGGAATCGTAGAAACTATTGGAGTTTATAAGAGTTCATGGTTATGATCGCTGCAATGCGGTCAGACAACACGGTTACTTGTCAGAGTGTACCATATGATGGTGAAAATCACTTCAAACCCTACCATTGCTTGTATGTTCAGGACTGTAATTACTATATTCTCATGGTCACATTATAATTATTCCTAATAGATTCAATTTATTCATTCCTAAATTATGAGCATCCATTTACAAGTTGCAACTCTGACACTCTGCCCTGATCACTCTTGAAACTATTACATTCCCACTCTCCCAACTCTGACATTCCCACTTTCACAGCTGACCTACTTGCTCTGATAACTGACATGCTTGGTCTGAAATGTGGTTGGGGAGAGATGGTTGAGATAGCTTGTAAGCAAACTTGGAGAGATGGGTGCAGAAAGAGATGGATGAGACTGCTCACCAGTGAGCTTGGAGAGAGATGGATGAAATGGTGAACAAGTGGGCTTGCAGAACCGGGGTTGGTGAGTGACAGAGTTGTTAACAGACCGGGTGAATTTAAAAGATCTTATGGGAGGGCTTTGCGATAGATTGTTCAGAATTCGGAGGCAGAAAATGAACACAAGTCAGATCGCGAGTTTATTGGTATGCAACCTGCCTTTGGAGATAATAATCCATCATGGTGAAGCCCAGTAGAGGTCTCAACATGGATACAGAAGAGAGATGTTGCATCTACAGTGGTGTCACTCACTGAAGTGGGCTGCAGAGAGCAAAAGCCTGACAGCACAGGTGTGTAACTGGTGTGAGGGCAAGTTAGATATATCAACCCATGATCACAAAGCCAAGTGGAGGACTTGACTTGCCAAGCCAGGAGAGAAGCTGTACCTACAGTTGAGTCGGTCACTGAAGTTGACTGCAGAGCTTGAGGGGGTATCAGAATGCAAGTATATTTGGTGTGAGACCAGGGTCAGGAGATATGACCTGACAATCAGGAAGTTGAGTGGATGACCTATCATGCCTCAGTGAAGAGGGTTGCATATATGGTGCTCGGCCGGTTGCCGCAGCAGGCATTTCAAACAACATTTATATGGTATAAGAGAGTGATCAATTGAGTGATGATAAATGAGAGATGGTGCTAGATGTTCTGCGGCTGTTGACAAAGAATGCTCAGGACGGGAGCTGAACTGTAGGTGTGACATGGTTGAGAGAGGAGATCGACATGGCCATGGACATAGAATGCAAAAAGGAGAAGATGGATGAAAGGAATTGTGGAATGGATTCGTGCACAAGAATCTGTAGATTTGTCTGGGAGCAACCACATCTCAATTCAGTAAGTTGCATTCTTATTGTTGTCTGACATTTGGGGCACTAAGCCATATATAGCAGGGGTGTCAAAAGCTGAATAACTAATTTATTATCAACCTGCGATTTGGTGTTACAAGGTTCAATATAACAGGTGATGATAGGCTCAACATATTTATTTGGGGCCTCATTTTTCACATACAAGTGTCCTGTATCTCAATCTCCTCAGTCAACTGCATCTGAAGTACAGATGAATTTTCCCTCCAATCATCGATTCTGAATCATCAGATTACATCCAATGTTATCTCTCATCTATTGTCACTCAATCAATCACTCTCTCCCACCAGTTGGACCTTGTCTTTACAGCCAGATTCTGTGACAAACTTCCTCTCTGTACAGGTCCTTTCCTTCACTCGGTGTTACGGGAGTGTTTAGATCCCAATAATCAATCCAATATTTATGGCATCTAAGTACAGCCGCCTATCTATGATATCTTTATGTCCTCGTCTTATCCTAAGACTCAACCTCTTGCCTGTGCTGCAGCTGCTACGGCCTCCACATCGAAACGATGGCAACCCCTGTTGCCAATATGAACAAAGACTAAGCTTCCCCGTCGAGTATTCACTCCTCGGAAATTACCTCGAACGGTAATGTGCCAGTGTTCATGTTACGGGTATGCTTCCACCTAAATAACTTATACTGAAGCTGTGGCCTAGCTTAGTTGTGTACAAGGTACACGGACGTAGTTCCTATTGTAACTCCTATGTGTATCTCCAGAGACAATGTACAGGCAACCTATACAGATCGTAAACGCACAGGGGACAAATATGTATAGTCATATCAGATGCTACAAAATAAATAGCAACTAAATCGTGTCGTGGTGTAATAGATTACTGACAGAACTTATAATCAATCCTGATGATCAAATAATGTTGTAAAGTAAACTCGTAGAATTAAACTCGGTGATTAATATGGTGGTGGTAATATGTTGGCAGTTGATAGTGCAATCGGAATTGACACATATCTTCACATATCCCCTTTCTAACTTCCATGACAAATCAGGCGTTCAAATACCATTGGCAATATTACATCTCAAGCGTAATCTCCCTCAATATGTCAAAGCACCGCTCCTAAGGCGCTCATGAAGTTATTATAATTCCTTCTTATTTCTTTTTCCGAAATGCCTTTGTAGCTCCTCATTGGAATAATAAATCTTCTTATTCGTAGAAATTTTTCCAGATTGTGTAATTTTCAATTAACGCTGTATATTGATGTATCGTTTAGGAGTTGAATCATTCTAAGTAGAACTTAATTCGTTATCGGCAGTATCAATTTCAAACATAGGCATCGCAGATTCCGGAATCAATAATTCAGGTTCCTCGTAATTAAGAAGTGTCGTCATTATTCAATTCTTGACACAATCTGAAGGGAATATCTTATAGTGGCGATAGTAACTCAGTATCTCAGTAACTGGATTATGCTTGCCAGCCACCAAAAACACTGTGCGGCAAAAAGCTGATGCTCAGTTTCGAAGCGATCCAGCAGTAATGATAGGGCGCATAATATGGCGTCATATTCGTTATTGAACTTATGCTCTGTGATGGGGCGGGGGTACCACATACAATCCTAATAGATATTACTAATATACTGTTGAGATCAATCGAGTACGAATACAGATATTGAATTGACTGTCTTCAAAAGTGATTGTCTAAAGAGCAGAGAGAGAGAAAGACAGGCAAATATATATCGGAAAGAAGGGGGCATACACGGCGAAGCCGAGTATCTCATCCGGTGAAGGATGACAAGCAACAATGCCGAAGCTAGCCCTACTCCTTGGTATCGGGGCTGGTGGCGGCCCATGGTGGCTGCAAGCCATCGGGCCAAATCCCATGCCAACACTCCCCCTTTGGCCCAAGGCGTTCCAAACGAAGTGAACAAACCAAGTAGAAAGGGCGGAAGAGAAGAGAAAACAAACGAAGACCCTGAGATCCTCCTTCAAGTCCCAACTAATCTGTTGACAAAGACAAGAAAAGAGACTGTATGGGAAGATAGGGTAAGACCAGTACACTAAAACGCAACAAAAAAACACTTCCCGGAGACCAAATCCCAATCCAAGCCCTGATCCTGAGAACACATAAACATCCAATGAAGTCTTGCCCAAAAGTCCATACCTGAAACACATATCATTCACAATCTCAGCAACTCATGATCCATGCACACATTCTGAAGGTCATGAATTGCTGTCGTCATCTAAGTTGCAGGGTCGAAGGTACGCTATGTACGGCTCACAATAGAGCTTCCTATCCTCCCCAAGAGGAGTCAAGACTTCATCGATGCATGGCCCAAATTGCAACCACCGGTCTCTTGGGGTCCACTGTCCCAAATGGCGTATCTGTGTGTCGGCCGACATCGCCCAAGTATCCGCGGTCCATAACCCGTTCATTGAAGATATTCTGAACAGCACACTGTATTTCCCAAAGGTATTGGTATAAGGAGTAGTTGACATTAACAAGTAGTCGACACGAGAAGAGGTGGTCGACAAGAACGAGTGGCCGACACAAACTTAGTAGAAGTTGCAGTAGTCGATACGAGGACGGATGGTAGACAATCTGTTGGAGGATGCCTGGTACTCGAGACTTCGGAGGTGCTCAAGCCTTCCAGGTGGAGTTGACATGTAGTCGACAGGAGGAGAGGCAATTGACAAGGAGTCAGCACGAGGAGAGGTAGTCGACATACAGCCGATGGAAGAAGGTAGTGGCATGAAGACAGCCCAACAAAGAGAGGGGACACACAGTCAACCAAATGCTCGGGGAAAATGTTCGATGCTTTTGGAAGCGGCGACGGAGGCTGAGAAATGATGGAGGCACTACTAATAGGCATTGATTCAGTCCAATGCGACACAAGGCAGAGGAGAAACGACAAATACCACTAATAGAGGTCGACTCGATCCACTGAAACACAAAGCAGAGGAGTGATGATACACAAATACTAATAGTAGGCATCAATTCCAACAGAACTCAAAGTGGAGGGCTCCAAAAGGACACGGTCAAAGTACGAGGCTTTAATGGAAGGTATTGGCGGTTCGGAAACGACAAAGACTCTAACAAACAAATAGATGCTGATTCGAAAAGGTTCGAAATGATCAAAGAGGTCTATGCAACTACTAGAGGTCGATTAGAAAAGAACTGAACGCGCCGGGCTCATAACCTGTTGAGATCAATTGAGTACGAATAGAGCCATTGATTTGACTATCTTACACAAGAGATTGTCTAAAGAGCAAAGAGAGAGAAAGACAGGCAAATATATATGGGAAAGAAGAGGGCATACTCGGCGAAGCCAAGTATCTTACCCGGTGACCAGTGCCGAGCATCAATGCCAGAGCTAGCCCTACTCCTCGGTATGGGGGCTGCAAGCCACAGGCCTGATGTCCGCAGCCTTAGGTCATCGGGGGCATACAGCTCCCGACGCCACGCAAGCCATCAGGCCAAATCCCGTGCCAACATATACTTGTAGATAATAATAATAATAAATAAGAACTGAAACTTAATAATATTTCAGCTTCTTTCTCACAGGTAGGTATCGTTTGTGCATCTGGGGCTGCCCTTCTCAATGCCAGAGCATTGCTGTCTCTTTATCGCTGTCCATTATTGAATGGTTGGTTTTGAAGAATTACTCTCCCCCGAGGGGCCATCATCATCAACCAGAATTGCAATGACCTCACCTGGCTAATCTTGAAGTACTCTGAATTGAGCTTCAATCTCTCTCGATATGACCACGCTTCCCAACAGTTATCGTATTCTTGGACGACTGGGTTCAAAGCACTATGCTCCCTTCTCGGGCCATCATCCGCAATACCATGTTATTTAACAGTAACTTCTTCTTAGATATCTTGCAACTCGTATTTCCAGATAGTTGAAACCTTTGCTCCCCTGACTTGGTTATTTGGAGGGCTTTACACACATTACTTAATATACATATATTGAGCCACAACATCACCATTCAGGCTATTTGGTTTGTCAACCTCGGAGACTTGTGCGGCGGTTCACCGCTGCTCTGTCAACATTTGATTAGACGAGTAACCTCTCATAGGTTTGCAGAGTCTGATAGATTCTGCTCAACGTCTCAAGCAATCAGACACATCATGCTAAGGTCAAGACTGTTCTCACTAACCGGGGAGTTCCCAAGATGTTCCGCTTGCAACACAGGAAGACGGCTCGAGTTTTTTACGTAATTGAATATTGGTTATCGTCTGCCTGACATGTTTGTCATAAAAGCTGCTGTCAATATGTCTAGTCTCACATAGCATAGTTCAGTGAATGTGGTAAGAAATAACTGGCATCTCTATAAGCCTTGAAGGCTTACAACTGGCCAAGATAATTGCATCATCAAATCAGTTCTACCGTCACGGTATTCGAGAACTCTCAATGAATCTGCTAGCAGTGAGGCTCGCTATCAAATCAACACGAGGCGCTTCTGAAATCCCGCCAAGAATCATTATCCTGGCCACTTGTATTGTCTAGGCTTAGCGTTATGTATATCATCCCTTGATGACAAAAAGCCCTCCAACACATTTATAAGTACCATTACCTCTATCACGGGAGAACCCCAAACAGTTGATGTATCTCAACACCAGCTAATTGTTACTCTCGAGTTGACAGCAATGAAGTACCGCACGGTGAGTGTGGGTTACATGGTTCTCTTCCCATTCAAAAAGCAGATTGCCCAAACTCTCGACAATCTTCTGCACCGCTTACTCGGCTGGTGTATCTTGATGTCCAGGCATACAAGGCTCAGTCGCGTGTATGAATTCGAGAAGAGATGATTTTAAGAATAGATAGAATTCTTGATAATATTTCAAGATCGTCTTTGGTGTCTCTGTGTTGATTGTGGATTTGTGCTTGTCTCCTCTGTAATTCCTTTGCGACAACAAAGTCTCTTTATAGCAACGTCCCGGGTCGTGTACTCCCATACCTACTCACGGGAGTAATGCGGCCCACAATAACACTATCGCGACCCCACTCTCCTAGGGCGCGGTGATCACCTGCCATGCTCCCCATAGGATATCGTGTAAGCGCAATGTGTTTTGAAATCATTACGCTCCTCATACAATCAGGCCATCCATCGATTCAGGCAGACTTGAACTTACACATCTCACAATCGTACGAGTCGGTAGTAGGAACATCCACCAAGCAAGTTGATGATGCTTATCGCCTTTTATATCACACATGCAGATGAGTTATTCAATTGTGTCATAGATTTAATCAGCAACCAACTGATACTATGCCAACGTAGAATTTTGACGCGTAAGCTTGTATCCAATACGAGTTTACATTGGGATTCAAACCACTCAAGTCGATGAGTAGTGCTCACTCTAGGCCAGTGCCTACGTCAGTGTTTTCTCAGTTATGTCATGCAAAGGTCGAGACAAATCTCCTCACTGGAACGTGCCCCACAGTATCCTAGCCTGTTACAGGTAGGAGTGAAGAGTCCTCGTAAACGCATATTGACTATCAACTGCCGTGCATGTCAGCATGCATATCCTGCAAAGTATCCTGGAGTGAATGAAGGAGGAACCATCAGTACTGTTAATCGCCAAATTATTACAGTATGATCCAATTCACTTCTTCGCGCGACTAATATAAACCCCCACTGATGAGCATATTACTAACCACTTGAATAATCCATGCATAGGTGTTATGCATATTGTAGATATGTATGCATCCAGTATTCAAAATTCAAGTATCTTTATTGCTGTTAAAGGACAACCCCTAACAATATATTTGGTTTCATTGGCTGTCTTTCTGGCCAATTGAGATTCAACCTGTTGGCAAAGCTGAGCCCAGGGATATTCTTGCACAGGCCTCGATCATTCTACCAAAATTGATAAATATCTCTGAGTACACCATTTCACCAGCTATAGTCATGTTGCCCAACAAATATCCTCATTCGACTGCTCACTATTCTCCCATGATAGTTCTTTAAATGAAATTCTTCGTCAACCAACATACAGAACCTGGTGAAATCGTATTCACCCAATCAGTCCAACTTTTTCTTGTTTCCCATATTCATCCTAGTTTCCATTGAGTTGACAGTAACTAACCCTGTTTTGGCCTTTCCCATGGACCTTCGTATTGGCTGAATCAATCCAGGAACATTTGCTGTGGCACTCACAACCCAGTACTCTGCACTTTTCCAAGCTATGCTGCCATTGCCTGGCTCTATCGCGGATTCATCGTCGGCCACGCCGTCCTCCTCAATGTCATTTGAATGATCTAAATCACCATTCCTGTTAAGCCAATATTGGGTGTTCAAAATGCTTTCCGGTGCGCCAGCCTCATCACCCTCGGCTGGACCACTGTGGATTCATTTGATTCCGCGGATGTCTCATACTTCAGTTCGTCCTCCAAGGATGTTGTTTGCAGACAAAGATGGTGGCAAAGGTGATCTTTCTGACAATGTATATGCAGCTGCACCATCATGTTGAAAATTTGACCAGAATGCTTTGATGATGTCTTTGGTATCAGAAATGTATTATACAGCAGTTCTTTTTGTGTTTGGAGTGCGTCATTCCTTCAGTGTAGCATGTAGGTTGTGGCTGCCCAGCCACATCTCCCAAAAGTCATTGACCTTGGCCAATCTGTGCAATGTTCTTTCCTCCACCTGTTTCTTCAAATCCAAGTTGTTTTCAGTTTCCGTCCTATCCAATGCTGCACAATCACTGGCGAATATTCCCTCATTGGCACGTGGAAACTGGCTTACTACTACTTGTTCCCGAAGCGTCTCGCCTGTGACTTTAGACTGACTCCAGGTAATAATGTCTCATGCAAGGGAACAACTTCCCTCACCTCAGGCACCATGTGGCGGAATAGAGAATATGTCGCATGCCACATTGCCGAGATCAGTGTACTTTGAGTGCATTTTCTGTTGTTGGCGCCACCAGTTGGTGATATCTGGTAACCAAAACGTACTGCTACTCTGCATGGGATCATAGTGCTAATCATTGAGATCTGGATCAATCTGCCACCAGATCTCTGGTGCTTCAGGGGGTGAATTCTAATAGAGCCTAGCAGCTGCCAATGAGGGTGTGGCACAATCGCTTTGTCCGGGTGTCGTTTGAGCCACGCTTTTAGCTGTTAAGAATTGTTCATCATCACTGGACCAATCAGATGGATCATAAGACGATTGACCAAATTCAGAAGGTTTTGCTAAGGAGAAGATATTGTTGTAAAGACCACTTTCGGTTTCAGTGACGGATGTTTGTCAATCTTCGGCACAGTATTCTTTCTGCATATTCTTCAAAAAGGGGTTCCGGAATCGGATAGTATAAGATGTCTTGTCCTCAGGATCAATATCAATTGCCTGGTGCCACTTTCTGAATGATTGCATCTTCCGGAAAGAATCAACAATATGTGCCAACATGAGAAGGAGACTGGTCGTTGGAGTGACTTCAGAGTACTTCTTGGGCCGTTTCTGGCTGGCAATCTTTATGGTGAAGTATAAGTCTTCCTTGAATTGGGCGTTCTTCTTAGCCATCGCTCACATGACGCCGTCCATATGATCTAACATGTCATTTTAGACAGTGATGCCTCGATGCAGAGTAACTGTATGTCTTTTTGACATCTCCGTGGTCCAGTATCGGAATGGCTTTAAAACTTCCGTGACGTATTTCACGATCGTGCATTCATCCCGTGTTGCGAACAGCGGGCAGTAATGACTGTATCTTGGATTCTTCACCCACTCGCAGATGAATTCTTGTTATCTGTAGGCTCTCTCCTGCAACTCCAGTGTCAAATTCCACTGTGTGTTCACATCCATAATAGGTTGTACTGTGATTCGTATTTTGGCCTATTGACTGTCAATGAACTTGTTTTGATGAGCAGGTTGCAGGGTAATCAACACAACAAGCATTCTCTGGTAGATGATGGTCAGTTTCAGGTCGTTCAAAATGTCTTGAAAGAAATGCTTTCTCAACTATCTTTGCCAGACTCGGTTGCACAGCCAATGCCTTGTTGATTGTAGCATTGCCCTATTTTCACAGTCTTTGACTCTTCCCAATGTCAGTGCTTTCATTGTCTCCAAATTGCTGATCGCCCTCATGGGCTTCCCAAGACTTCATGCATCCTTCTACAGCAAGACTGCTCATAAACACGCCCAAAATAACCTGAATGATGTGCGCCATACACGATATGTGGTTTCTCATTGCTGGCAACTCCATTCCGGAGGCCTCAAGGGTTGACAGTCGTTCCCCAGTCATCAAGTAATTTGAAGATGCTTCGGCTTTTCTAATTCCAAGAAAATGGTCATCGGTAAGCTCCTAACGATCCAGAACCTCATTCAATTATCAGGCTAGCCTTGCTACAGTATGTTGACCCTTGACCTATTACGGGTAATTAGAATTCACAATAGAAAAAGAACAAGCTATCATTCTCATTGAATGCGTGTAGAACTTCTCGCAATGCGCGATCTTGATTAATATAGTATGCGATGACCGATCTTATTGCTAATTTGTTTCTAGATGTCCACACATCTAAAGCTAAGCTAGCATAATTTCTTGATGGCAATTGCTTTATAATTCCATCCACTGAAAGTGACTATTCCCTCAGGCCGATGTTGCTAATGGTGCGGGTGGTTGGCAGTACCAGCTCACCAAGTAATGTGTCAAATGACCATTGCAGCTCAAGGTTTGGTAAAGCAATCCATGGATTGTGAGCCGAATGAACTGCTGACATCAGGTAACGATTGCAGGTATTGTTGTGAATTTCGGCAGTTAGGTAGTCCTTCTCTGCCAGTGTAGAGTGTTGTGTCTGTCAATTGTGTTAATATACATAGAATCTAACTGTCAAATATCAATTTTTGTTGCGAGCTAACTTTTGTGATTCCACAACTGCCTTGTCTCTTCAAGATGGCTACAGCAGTTTCATCAACGGTTGTACTGGTCAATTCAGAAACCTCCAACTCTGTTTATTCATTCAACTTTGCAATGTGCACTTTTCCCAGCAGGTGTTTCCCCATGGAGCTGGTCCCAGGTTCTGATGGTTGGCAAAGAACTTCATGACAAACAATGAATATGATGCCAAGGCAGCCAGTCTCCTCACTTCTGCAGTGCAAATAGAAGCTACACAAAGGCACATGTCTAGAATTACTACATGCAATAGGATATTCCGGGTTCAGATTCATTGAAGCTCACCAAGCATCGAATATAATTTGGAATGTAAGGTTACTCACATCGTGAATAAAAACACATTTCTTTTTCGAAAATATCATATCCTATGGCAAGGAGGTATTTATAGATTTTGAATCCGACTTGGTTGTAGGTATATGAAAGCTGTGTAATTCCAGTTGAAAGACTTTCAAAGATTACATTATTGTTGAGTAGAACACTGGTGCTGAAATAGTGTTAGAGGTTCTCCCCAAGCAGTGATAATGGTACTTGCAATTGTCAATTGAATACATGTCTCAGAATTACTCTCAGTCTAGTCACGTGATATGCACAACACCTATTCATGACATGCATAGGGAACCCATCTTATGATATCTTAGCGGATATGCATAAGAATCGCGCGTCGATTGAATAAGTGACCAAGTACACTTAGCGGATTCACTTAAGATGATGCAACTATGACGCCATAGCGGGGAAACTTGTTTCAGCCGTCCGCATGGTTTTCAACCACGTTCATCTTTCTGATACTAGCGGGACTTGTCTTAATGACACAACAGTCGATAGCCAATATGCGATTATGAGGGATCTCCGACTTATTGCTTCAGGCAATAAGAGTGATCGGGGCACTCCCCGACCAAAGAGAATAGTCTCGGTCTAAGCATGGCATGACTGAGGGATTTATGACATCAGCTGATGATATGAGGCCGGAAGCAACCCTGCTCATTCGTTTGAGTTAGTATGCATTGCAACGTCAGACTCATAAGTTTTACGAGCTGACGCGTCGAAATCTGCATTGGCATAGTATCGGTTGGTCGCCCATTAAATCTATGACTCAAGCCAAATAGCCTAAGGGTGAGGCATTAATTTGCTTTAAGCACTACCGACCAACATCGGCAGATGTTCCAACTATTGATGCCAACGGATTGCGAGATGTCTAAGTTCAAGTTTCATCTGACAAACTGCATAACGTGTAATTTACGCAATGGATGGCCTGATTCTTATCTGGAGCACTAAGGCTTCAATACCTCATTGACGTAATACGTATCTGTTATCAGTATAGTCATAGCGTCGAAGTATGGGTGTACAGACCCTCGAAGACGACTATAAAGAGATGGCATTCCTCCGGCAATGAGAAGGAACTCAAGCAGCAAGCCACAGTCAACAATCAGAACACCGAAGACGATCTTAAAATATTATTAACAATTCTATCTATTATCTATTATAAATACTTCACCATTTCCTCCATAATCCACTTACGAGATTGCCCACTGTATGCCTGGGTACAGGTATAGACAGTCTGAGTACGCACTATAACAAGTTGTCGAGATTTTCGGCAATCTTCTCTACAGTTTGCAAGAGCACCATTGAATCCTCACTTACCGTGTGGTGTTCCATTTTTGTCAACTCGAGAATATCGATTACCTGGTGCTATGGTATTTGAACACCGCAGATTTACCATTCGAGGAGTTTTCCGAGGAGTGGATGTACAACGAGGAAACGTAATTCATATCTACTGAGTAGACGGTCTGTGGTCAAGGTTCAGATTGGGACTTCTCGTTACAGAGGAACGAAAAGTTGAGTCCTAGGATAAGACGAGGAATGAAAGAGCAAATAGATAGGTGGTTGTACTTAATTCAACAAATGTTGTATTGATTATTGGGATTAAGAACCCCCGTAACAAATAGTAACTCTTGAGATACACGAAAGACAGAAGTAAAACCTGTCAGGCATAGTTGTGAAGTGGTATACAGGGTCATATTGGCAAGACAGACCATGAAAAACTCAATTTTGGAATAATTCAAGCGATTTCATTCCTGTGATGCATACTGAGCCCCACATATCCTGTTACTGTTGCGCTGACACTTAGTTATAGGGGCCGGTAGCGTAACTGTCACCGGCATCTATCCCAACCGATGCGGCCTATATGTTGATTATTGGTGTATGCCAATACACAGCCCTTGCATTGTGCAAGTTGCTGTTAGGGGTTGTCTCTTAGCAGCAATAATGATACTTGAATTATGGTACAAGATGCATACATATCTACAATATGGATAACACCTATGCATGTGACAATGAAGTGGTCAGCAACATGCTCTTTAGCGGGAGTTCATGTTGGTCGCGCGAAGTGTGGGTACTTCGTTCACACCTGGATACTCTGCGGGACATGTGTGGTAATCACACATCGCAGCTGATAGTCAAATGCGATTAAGAGAACTTTTCTCCCCTACCTGTAACGGCTAGGATTTGGAGAGGCACATTCCGGTCTGGAGAAAAGTCTCGACCTGAGCATGACGCAACTGAGGGATTAATGACGAAGGCAATGCGCCTAGAGCGAGCACTACTCGTTGCATCGAGTGGTCTGGATCGCAATGTATTCTCGTATCGGATACGAGCTTACGCGTCTTTAATCTACGTTGGCATAGTATCGGTTGGTCGCCGATTGAATCTATGACGCAATTAATAACTCATCTGCATGAGGGATTAAGAGGTGATAAGCACTATCAACTGGGTTGGTGGATGTTCCAACCACTGACACGTACGGTTGCAAAAGATGCCTGAGATAGGACAGGATGAGCTGATATCGCACATTGGATGGCCTGATTGTTATCAGGAGTGGAATGCTTTCAAAACACGTTGCAAGGACACAATTACCTGAGGGTGTTGTGGCGAGTTAATTGTCGGGCGCTAAGAGGGCGTGGCCGAGATAACGCTATCACCTCTAGGAGAGAGCACAGGCTATAAAGACCCAGCGTTGGTCGAAGGAATTTTGGGGTATCAGCGAGCAAGTTAGCTTTCAGAGAACACCGAAGATGATCTTGAACTATTATTAAGAATTCTATCTATCTATCTTTTAATTATCTGTCAAAAGATAATTCGTCACTATTTCCTCCTTAATCAACTTATGAGATTATCCTTTGTATGCCTGGGCACAGGTATACACAATCTGAGTACGCACTGCAACAAGTTGTCGAGACTTTCCGCAATCTTCTTTACAGTTTGCAAGAGCACCGCCTAATCCACACCTACCAAGTGGTGTTCCGTTTTTGTCAGTTAGAAGGTATCGACTTTCTAGTGCTGAGATATCTGAATACAGGACAATTACCATTCAAGGAGTTTTCCGGGGAGTGGTTGTACAACGAAGAGGAGTGATTTATATCTACGGAGGAGACGGTCTGTGGTATAGATTTAGATTGAGAGTTCTTGTTACAGAGCAACGAGAAGTTGAGTCTTAGGATGAGAGGAGGAGAGAAAGAGATATCTAGATAGGCGGCCGTACTTAGTTCAATAAATGTTATATTGATTATTCGGACTAAGAACCCCCGTAACAGTTGCATTGCCCAAAATTGTTGACCCACCATTGACGCACAATCGACGTGCTGTTGTGGTTTAGTTTTTGAATATTGCAGCGATGCTGTCGGAAGCATTTTTGCCATGAAAGGCGGCCAGTTGTTCGAATATGGTTTAATGTCCCCGGAAAGCCATTTTACTGTCTAAGATGCAATGCCAAAAATTGGTGACACTCCAGTGATGCTCATTTTTAAGAAATGGTAGCGAAGTTGTCGCAATCGTTTTTGCCTAGAGTGATGGGTGATAGTTCAATTACTTGTCAAGCGTACTGCACAGCCCATGGGTTTTAAATGATGGAAAGCTAAATATCGTTGACGCTCCGTTGACATTCATTTTTAGGAGGTAGCAGCGATGTTGTTGCAGCATTGTTGCCTAAAAATGCGGCCGATATTGTGATGGTGGATAAACATCAACGCACAGGCCTTAGATTTTGCACGATTGATGGCCAGATATCGTTGATGCTCTGTTGACGCTCATGTGTCGGATAAGGCAATGAGCATGTCATTTGCATTTCAAGCTATTACATCAACCAATACTGTTAGGGGTTCTCCCCTAGCAGTGTAATGGTACGTGAAAGGGTAAATCCATGTGGTGTTTCCCTTTAGCGGGGGAGATGCTAATCACCACTCGATTGGGCAAGTCCAAGGCTTGGCCGATTCATTGAAAGCATAGTGCCGCGGCGGCTGATTTGATGATGTGGCATCCTCCCAGATCGAACGGACATGGGTCCTGCCGAGCATTGTGTCCTCAACCAGTTTTACTCTTGGATTCTATGCAGTTGGATATGTTGTGCACGGCAGTCGTGTTAGTTGTTACGGGGGTACAACACCTATCCACTAATACTTTGCTAAGTACTATGGGTGTGTACGGCCGTAGATCCTGATCTGTATTAATTTCGGAATCAGAACTATCCTTAGAATCACTTTCTGCTGAAGATTTAGTTACTCATCCTTCCTTTGGAAATCCTGCTGTCCCTTTGTCTGATTTGATTGAACGTCTGCAATCCTTGACCTTATGATTTCCTTTCCTACCGGAAGGCCAAGCACAACGTAAACACTCTCCTGCTGCTTTCCTTCTGGAGACTTCGTTAACGTCGATTCCTTCTGTTTTACTAGAATCCTTTTCCTTTTGGAATGCAACGTTCCGGAACCTCTCCTTAGATATCCTTAGGGACTTCTTCGTTTTCTTTATCGGATTAATTTGACCAGTCGTTGTTCGCCCGGAAATCTTCAATTCTGCTATTTCTCTTAATCGCCTTGACTTCTTTAAGTACTGTTCGGTATTGTCCAGTACTTGATGAATTCGTTGATCCTCACCAAGATCCCTAGGGGTAGCTGAAACTTCCCAAGGAGGCTGCTCCTGAAGAGTCGTATCTTTGTGTCCTTGAAGTTTATTGATATGGGAAACCAATGCCTGTTCAAGTCCAATAATCGAAGCCAACCACCACACACACTGCGCCACGAAGATATGGTGGGTTCGTTTTGCGTGAGCTGTAACACACTCCAAGGCGTATACAACAATATCGTTATCGTTCTCGAAGGTAACTGGCATTGATCCGTTCAGAAGGTAATCGAAGGTGCGGGGCTGCCGCTACTCAAAGCTAATAGATTCAAGGTATAATTGTAATAGATCTAGGTATCATAAAAACGCAATAATAAATAAGAATCATTCCCCGCTGGTAGGTATCGTTTTTCTCTTGCTGTTCGAGCTTGTTCTTCATTGCCGGAACAATGTGATCTCTTTATAGGTTCTCTCCATTGCCTATGATTGAATCCCTCAATGATAGCCACATATCTTAGCGTCTTACGGCCCGCTGCCCGCTCCTCGACTAACGATAGCCATGAATCTCTGTGGTTATCGTGTTCATGCGTGGTATCATATCGGTTCATTAATCAGTCCATAACTTCAACTTTGACTCATTCGGAACGTCTTGATAGGTAGTCGGAATGCACACTACACTGTGACACGTCATTCGTGAAAATCATCACTCATAGTCTTACGTCGTCACAACATATGATGATATGCCAACGTAGATCGTCATGTGCGTTAATCAAAAGGCTCTTTGCCACTGATTGAACAATACGGATCAAACACCTCAACTCAATGCCGGATGTCCGTTTTAGGCTTATTGCCAACGCCATAATCCCTCAGACATATGTGCTCAGGTGTTCGACTTTAACCCGGACGTGCCCTGCCTCCAATTGGATTGGAAACTAGAGAGCCCTTCACTTGCACGACTGCCATGTACATCATGTACAACCGCATAGTATCCAAGAATGAATCTGGTTGAGAACATCTTACTCGGCAGGGCCCTAGTCCTTTCGAACTGGCAATGTGTTGCATCATCAAATCAGCTGCCGCAGCACTTTGCTTTCAATGAATCTGCCAAGCCAAATGCTTGCCCAATCGAGACGTGATTAGTAAGCCCCCGCTAAAGGACATACCGCATGGTCCAAAGACCATTACACTGATAGGAGAGAACCCCTAACATTAGTGAAGGGCTCCCCGGTCAACCAAGCCTCTTGGATAGCGGGGCACGTCCTGGGCAGGATGACGACCTAAGCACATAAGACTGAGGGAATAATGGTGTTGGCAATGAGCCAATAGTAGATGCTACCCCTTGATCCGGGTGGATGGTTCTGCAAGATAATCTATGAGGATAGATTACACGTATATGTTCTACGTCGGCATAGAGTGGATATCCCAACCACAGAAGAGCTATGAGTTATTAAATAACATAGGACGTGTTCACCGTTTGGTGGGGCGTTCCAACTATCGAATCAACGACAACGATTTGCAAGGGAATAGTCTGATTGATGAGCTGATGATGATACGTGTCCTTTGGGACTCGCAAGCATTTCCGATTAGGCGCAACGGATAAGACGCAAGGATATCTAACGGGCGATGTCACTAAGACCCACAGATAAGTGGCTATCAGTTGCAGGATTAAATCATAGTTGCAGTGGAGGCAACTATAAAAGACTATAGGAGGATTAGCACACAAAAACAAAGTCGCAAGGATATTTACGGGGCAATACCAATAAGACCCATGAGGTAATGGTCTGTTGTTGAGGGATTTAATTATAGTCTGAAGAGGGTTTTGAGAGACTATAAAGAGATGATGTTGTTCCAGCAATGAGAGGAATAACCAACCTGAGAGAGAAAACACGAAGACCTACCAGCGGAGAAATATCCTTACTTATTATTGCATTTTTATGATACCTATACCTATTATATCTATACCTAGAATCTATTAGCTTTGTGTAGCGGCCGCCCTGCATCTTTGACAATCTTTATTTGGCAAATGACTATTACTTTTGATCACGATACCAAAGTCATAGTATATGCTCTTGAAAAGATTATCTCTTACGCAAGCGAAAATCAAGATATCTTGCTGGCGCAAAGTGTTTGGTGGATATCCTCGATTACCGGATTACAACAAAGGCTAGTTGTTCATATTGATAATCTAAGAAATCAATCAGAAGTATCGCTAGTGAAGGTTAACGCATTGTCGGAAGGATTAGTAGCGTTGGTTCATAAAAGGAATCAACTGTTCCCTGTTGCTACGAGTCAACAAGCTAGAGAGATATCAATGGTACCTCGAGACAATCAGGAGGAGTCTAGGATTAGTTACGAGTCACGATATATACATCCGGATAGAGTGTCTCAAGTTCAAGACACGAGTAACGACGTTACTGAGATGCAGTGTATATATCTGGATAGAGTTTCTCGAATTCAGGACACAAATATCGACGTCAGCGACTTAGATCTTAACAGTTCGGAGCCTGATAGGAAGCTTCGAGTTGTTGAGAGTGCCAAGCAGTTCATTCGCAAGTCCAGGAAGGAACGGAAATTATTTAAGAAACCGGCTATCCTACTGTCTCGAATGAGATCAGAAAAGGTTCTTGAATATCAGTTGTGGACTGAACAGAGGAATCGGCTTGGTGCTATTCCCAAGGATACAATAGTTGATTACTTGGAAAACAGGAAATATGATCATACGGCCGTACGCACCCTCAGGACTTAGCGAAGTATCTTAGATAGGTGTTGTTACCCCCGTAACAAATACATTCACCTTGGCACGAGCTGACAATGCAGCCCTTTGATTTTCCACCATGTAAGACATAAGATCATTGATGCTCCATTGACTGTGAGTTCAACGATGCGGCACAGAGCATGTCGTTTGGCTTGTCGGCTGTAACGCAGACAAATACATTCACTCTGGCATGAGTGAACAATGCAGTCTGGTGAGTGTGGAATGTGTAGGACTAAAAATCATTGACGCTCTGGTGCTGCTCATTTTAGGATGGGGCAACGATGGTGTCGATTGCCTTTTCGGCAATCACGCCGTCCAATGCAGTCAGTTTGGAAAGACGAGACAATGGAGTCATTTGATTGGTGAATGTGTTAGACTCAGGATTGTTGACATTCCGCTGACGCTCATGTTTAGGATGGGGCAACAAGCATGTCATTTGCGATTGTTGCTATCACGCTGACCAATACATTCACTTTGGAATGATGACACTCTGGAGCGGTTTGATTGTAGAATGTGTAAGACTTAAGATCGTTGATGCTTCATTGACACTCATTTTTAGGATGGGGCAACGAGCTTGTGATTTGTGTGTTTGGCTATCACGCCGACCGATACATTCACTTTTGAAGGACTAGACAACAGAGCTGTTTGAGTGTAGAATGAGTAACACTTTATGATCGTTGAGCCTCCGGTGACTCTCATTTTTTGGATGGGCAACGAGTGTTTTATTTGCCTTTTCGGCTGTCTTGCCAACCAACGCATTCACTGGGGAAGGACGCGACAATGCAGACGTTTGTTGGTCGACTGTGTAAGACCGAAACTCCTTGATTGTCGGTTGATGCTCACATCAAACACATCAAAAGAACCTTCGTACACTGAATAATTGCATGCAACATATTGCAAACTGATTATTGACATCCAATATTGTGTTTCTGAGTATTATCATTTGAATCCAGAAGCTCTGTGGCCTGTTGATTTCTGATCAACCTCTATCCACATTGTCTGAGTGAGAAATGATGTGGACCTATCACATTCTGGTGCTTTCGGCCGGCAATTTACGGCATATAGATCATTTCACTATGGTTTGATTAATATAGCTCGACATCCTCCCCTTTCGTCATTCAGCTTATTCTGCTCAGTTTCCATGATGTACCACATGCAACTTTAAGTATCTCAACCTTGTGCACCATGTCTGTATGAAGAGTGATGGAGTAGGATGGGTGGATAAATGCAGCATGACAGTCATGATTCAGAGAGATTTGTATTGAACACTGACCGCTCCTTCTATTACTCATATGACATTACTCACTAAAATGTTGCTAGTATATTTTGTCCCTAATATAGGGTTTGCCTTCTCACTAAACCGTAATAGGCAAACTGAAATTGAGCTTATTGGCCATCTGCGATGATGATTTCGGTTCCAGAACAGTTACATGGTGCGTTGGACCCTTGCACATTCACAGACAAATTATCATGTCTCACAATTTGGTAACTGAAATCAAGAATATGCTGAGAAATAGCAAAATTGGTACAAAAATCGCTTTCCACAGAGATATGACATCAAAAATGAGAATTGGCCTATCTGATGTGTCGCAGAAGCAGGAGCCAACACTATCTCTTCGTCCGAATCCGCTTTCATTATGGTAAATTGCTAAGCGGTCGGTACGCAGTAGTAAAAGGTTACGGGTTCAACAGGCTTCGGTTTCAGAATAGGCAATGAATCTGGCTCTGTGGCTGGCGCAAGACAGGCTATACCTGTGTCTGACCGTGGTTTCCCAGAACCTAGCGTCATCTGACTCCTTCCTGGATGAGAAGTCCCTGGCGGCAGTTGCGATATTTCAGGGATGAGTATAAACAGACTCCAGATGCTCCCCAAATGTTGTGGGGTCATGTGCAGCTGTATCGTCCTCCGTTTGCGCTTTATCGACTGCCAGAACCTTCAATTCTGATGTGCCGTACATCTTATTTCTTTCATGGAAGTAGTCGGCTGAATCCTTCCATTCTGGTTCTGATAATTCCTGGAGCATCATCTGGGGCTCCCGAAACCTCTCCATGTCCTGCTGTACCGTTTTGGAGATTCTGACCATCACCCGGCTGGGTTCATCATCTTTGTGCACCTTGCCCTGCTCTGTCTCTTCATCGTCCTCATCTTCCCCATCCTCCCCATTATCGGAACTAGCAATATCTCTCAGACTGTCTCACATTGCAACCATCATCTCATGAAATGATTTTTCTGGCTCTCTGGTCATCAATCCCATGTTTTCAGCAGTCTCTTTATCATTCTGCTCCTGCCTAATTGCTGCCTCAGCATCTTCAACTTGCTGTGTTGCCAAAGCGGTTTGTCTCTTACCATAATCCTTGATTCATATGGCATTCTCTTCATTGCTGAAGAAGTGTGTTTCTGATTGTGTCTCTGCTGCACACGTAGTTTGGATGTCAAGCAGCGCAATGCCCCAAGGGCTCAGACCCTGTCTGCTTCTGAGTGGCTCTTGCATTCCTTCACTTGATGCCGTTGTAGTGTGGGCAGTTTGGTGGAATTGTTATATTTGGCCTCCGGGAGTGAGAAAAAGTTCCTTTTCAGAGCATTGAGCATTGTTGTGTGTAATGACAATATTGTTGGGCGAGATGTTGGATGTTGCAACATATGGACAATATGGAGGCAAGCTGCATCTTTTATGTCAAGGTTGCTAAATTTACTGAACTTGAACAAAGCAAAATCTGCCTTTTGACTGTCAATAAATCGGGCGTAGTTAGGCTAACAATACAACATAACTGGATTGTTAGTGTCAGTTCCACGTATTATCTTGGGAGGTTTTTGAGACAAACATCAGCTTATGTCCATTCCCTGCAAGAATGTCCAATGGATATCTCGCAATCATTGGATTTCTGCCGTCGTACGCCTTAATTTATCACTGGGAACATACATATGACACCGGACCAACATCATCCATATCTCGAGACGGTGGGAAACCCAGGCAACTTGTACTCATATGTAGCAGGATCCATGTGCAGTATAACATTCAAGTTGGCTGCTATTTACTCCATTCTGACATGAACCTCACTATATATTCCCCAGGACTTCCCCCTTCTTTTCGTAATCATCTTCTTCTGCTATTCCACACCACAAAATGCTGGATACACAATCATCTCAGCCAGGTGGTGACAGATCTGAAGCATGCTGATCGAAGGGTACTTCATCCAATATGTCACACCTTGGCACACAGCACGAATGCAGTCACCACGTAATCCACCGCAATGCTCCCAATGAAGCTACCAAAGAGATGACTCAGGATGCACATTTAAAAATCCTCCGTAAGACCTGAATCAGCAAGAATCAGAATCAGCATGCCACTGGTTGTGAGTATATGCATTCCGTGGTGAACAGCTGTAAATTGACTGTATAACGTACAGCGGGTGTGTGCAGAGAGCTCCAAGTTCAATCTACTGTCGCTCATAACCGGAAACCTCCATGGTCAATCATGGCATTTATCCGCAAAGTCCACGAGATTGAACATCATGACTTTGGTTGCTCTTGTATTTTCGCTGACGAATGTCGTGATACTGATCCCTGGGAGTGGACTACACAAGACCTGATTACCTTTGAGGAGGCTACGAAAGTATATATGGTCAAGGTAATAGTCAACCCTCATTGTTAATGCAGCAACTAATTTGTTGTAGGTTTTCACCATGTCTGATACTATGGCAAAGCAAGGAGGTCGGGTACAGCTGGAACAGTCCAACATGCGCCTGGCCTTGAACATGCCAAAAATGGACAAGGGCGGATTTTCGCGTGCCCCAGTAGAGGAAATGCAATATCTGAGCAAGAAACCTCCCGCCAAAGTCCAAGAAGAGAAGAAGAGGGGTGTTGAGTTTCCTGGGCATAAAACGGTGATGACTGCAATAGAAAGAAACCCAGCCATGCTTCATCAAAACCACATGGACAGATGCCTTCCTTGCCCAAATTTCACTGCATACAATCTGCAGACATGCTGGAGACCCAAACAAACAGGTGCATCTCCACCCGACTGACGCAGATAGCTCACTGTAGAGCCGACGCCATCTCTGCCCGACACGCCACATCTGCCTGGAAAGCCACCCCTGCCACCCAGTAACAATGATGGAGCCCACCCTTCGTAAATCCTCGATCTGCCAGCCAGGTATGTGTATTCACATACTGATCTTCCCTGCACTGAATATTTTACTCCTGATGCATATGCGCAGGATAACCAGCAAGATAAAGATTTTGATCCAAATATGCTGACTGATGAAGGAACATCCACTGGTTAGTACACTATCTGCTGTGTGCTAAGGCGGCTTACTTCAATTTTAATGACCAGAGCAGCCTGTTGAGCGAACATCCAAGTGATGACGAGCATTGATCGAAAGGAATGTGATTGTGGAGTGCCTTATTATCTACAATTGGCGGACACTCTAGAGTATATTTTCAAGGATATATGTATCTGTATTATTAACGAACAATGTAGTGATCAAGGAGACAGTAAATAATATTGCTAGAAAGGCTGCCAGAACAATGTGAATGACAGACTATGCCAAATCAAAAGATTGAATATTACTGATACGCCCGTGGCAAAATGAGTGTCAATGATGTGTCAACAATTTGAGGTCATATTAGTCAGGTAATTGAACATTGACTGGGTAATGGTTATACATAATTGAAATTTCGGCAGCCTTTATTGGGCAAAATTATAGCGACATACTCCCCACCTCATCTTAAAAATGAGTGTCATTGGAGTGTCCACGATTTTTGGGCATCTAATTAGGGTGATTGTTAAGTGAATTAAGCAGTGGGAAGCATAACCGTTGCATTAGCAGCCTTTATAGGCCAAACAGAAAACAACATGGTCACTACCCCATTTTGAGAATGAGAGTCAACCGAGGGTCTATGATTTTTGGCATTGCAACTTGGGTTATCTAACCGTTGAATTGGGAAAGTAATTCATGTACAATGTATTTGCGGCATTTTCAGGCAAAACAATGCATGATAGGTTCGTTAGCTCATCATCATAAGGAGTGTCAACGGAGGGTCGATGATTTCTGGTCTTCGAAGTCAGGTAATTATGAATTTATCTGATAGTAGTTAAACATAATGAATGAACTGGCTGCCTGTATAGATGAAAAAGAATGCGACACGGTCACTGCCCCATTCTGAAAATGAGTGTCAACCAAGGGTCAACGATTTTTGGCTTTGTATTATGGGTTGTCTAGGCTTTGATTTGTGATCGTAATCCATATGAGATGTATTGGTAGCATTTCCCATCAAGATACTGCCTGCAATGATTGTTACCCCATTATGAAAATGAGCATCAACGGAGCATCAACGATTTCAGGTTGTCTTAGTCAGGTACATACACAGTGATCTGGTAGTGATTAGTCATAATGGATGTATTGGCTGCCTTAATACGCGAAAAAGAAAGCGACATAGTCATTACCCCATTCTGAAACTGAGTGTCAACTGAGAGTGAACAATTTTTGGCTTTGCAATTGGTTGCAGACCTCCATTCAGAAGGTTTTAGCCATCTTTAGCATCAACATCAACAGCGGCATGCGTCCTGCCCCATCTGGAAAATGAGTATTACCGGAGCCTCAACAATTTTTGGGCTTGTACACTGGGTAATCAAGGCAGCACGCGGATATATGGGTTCATAACTGAAGTATTGACTTCCGTAGTACTTCTAAATACAAAACACAAAGGACAAAACATTGATTTCAAAATACCTGATGTTGCAACCTGCAAAGTGATCAAGATAGTATTTCTGCATGTTAATTAACTGATTTTGATCAAATTCAATTATCAATCAGCCAATGCAAGAGCATTATATATATCTACAGATGGACCATCTGGACAACTCGCTGAATACCAGCCTAATTGAGACCGGTTGGGAGATGTACGTCAACCGGTTCCCCAAATGACGGTTAGGGTATATTTACATCATGGAATGTGTATTTGGCCAGAGTGCGGTTCAGACCCAGACCTGCAGCCAACGCAGTGGCCCGGAACTGATGCTAATTCTAGTTGAGGCTAGAAGGAGCATGAGTTAATTTGTGTGCATTCCGGCTCGGAAGATGATATTGTATAATTGGGAAGCCAAGTTGAGGAGAGACGGTGGACAAATGATGGAGTCGGTCGCTAAAGTCATCAGCAGAAAGCGAGGGCCTGTAGGATCACAAATGTATGTAGCCTCAGGTCTTCAGAGTACCTGACTTCAACAGAGAATTGAGGCTGTGCCGACATTGGAGTTGGTCACTCAACTCGGTTGCAGCGAGTGAAGCCCAGATAGGACTCAGCTGTAATTTACTCGAGGCCTGGATCAGAAGACCATAACCCATGATCCGGAAGCCGAGTGTTAAGGGTTGTCCTTTAACAGCGATAAAGCTACTTGAATTTTGAACACTGGATGCATACGTATCTACGATATGCATGACACCTATGCATGTATTATTCAAGTGGTCAGTAATATGATCTATAGCGGGAGTTCATATTAGTCACGGGAAGAAGTGAATAGGATCACACTGTAATCATTTCGCGATGAGCAGTACTGATGGTTCCTCCTTCGTTCACGCCTGGATAGTTTGCGGGATATGCATGGTGACATGCATGGCAGTTGATAGTCAATATGCGATTACGAGGACTGTTCACTCCTACCTGTGACAGGCTAGGATACAGTGGGGCACATTCTGGTCAGGAGACTAGTCTCGACCTTAGCATGATGTAACTGAGAGACTAATCACGTAGGCACTGGCCTCGAGTGAGCACTACTCATAGACTTGAGTGGTTTGGATCGCAATGCAAACTCGTATCGGATACGATCTTGCCTGTGCATATTCTTTGTTGGCTTAGTATTGGTTGGTCGCCAATTAAATCTATGACGCAATTAAATAACTCATCTGCATGCGGTATTTAAGAGGCAATAAGCATCACGAACTTGGTTGGTAGATGTTCCAACTACCAACTTGTACAATTGTGAGATGTCTATGTTCAAGTCTGCATTAAGCGATGGATGGCCTGATTATATCAGGAGCGTCATGTTTTCAAACCACATTGCACATACACGATATCCTACGGTGAGCGTGGCAGGTTATCACCCAGTACTATGAGTGCGGGGTCGCGACAGCGTTATCCCAGGCACCGTTATTATAGTAACTAGGTGTGGGAGTACAAGACCTGGGATGTTGCTATAAAGGGATGTAGTTGTTGCAAAGGAAGTGCAGAGGAGACAAACATAAATCCACAGTCAACGCAGAGACACCGAAGATGATCTTACAATATCAATAAGAATTCTATCAACTCCTAGAATCATTTCTTCTCTAATTCATACACGCGACTGTGCCTAGTATGCCTGGACATCAATCTACACTAGCCGAGTACTCATTGCAGACAATTGTCGAGAGTTTGGGCAATCTGCTTTTCGAATCGGGAGAGCACCATTCAACCCACACTTACTGTGTGGTACTTCGTTTCTGTCAACTAGAGAATATCGCTTACCTGGTGTTGAGATACATGAACACTGGTGCACTAATGTTCGAGGAATTTTCCGAGGAGTAGATATTTGATTTGGATGTCTAGTCTTCATTTATATCTGCAATGGGAGTTGCCATCGCTTCGATTTGGAGGCTCTTGCAGCTGTGGCACAGGCAAGAGGTTGAGTCCTAGGATATGACGAGGAGAGAAAGAGATCATTGATAGGCAGCTGTACTTAGATGCAATAAAAGTTGTATTGATTATTGGGATCTAAAACACCCCCGTAACATATATATTTATATCATTCTCAACAGCAGCAGATACTAACTATTCAGTACTTTGAAATGCGTGTCAATGGAGCATCAATGATTTTTGGTCTTGCATCCTGGGCAATCAGACCGCCGATAGGTTGCAGACAGTCATAAACGCATCTCTGGACGTCTTTGTAAGCAAACAGACTGCGATACCCTCCATGCCCCATTTTGAAAATGAGTGTCAAAGGAGGGTCAATGATTGTTGTTCATGTATCTTGGGTGATCTAGGTGGTAACAGGTTGCAGACAGTCATAAACAAAGTATTAGCCGCCTTTATAGCAAAAAGATAAAGCAACATGCTTCCTGCCCCATCTTGAAAATGAGTGTCAACCGAGCGTCAACAATTGTTGGCGTTGCATCATATATAATCACTGTGTAATGTGTTCAGTCATTTTTATATACATCGTTTTGACTTTTTTTGAATGTTAAAAGGCTCAAGAACACTTAGTGGTTTCTCTGTGAATAAACTAAGTTGTTACTGTCCCAGAGGATGTGGCGGAAATATCCCATACATAGTTCACTATCAAGGCTGCCATATCTTTGTTTATCGATGCTAATGATCAAGTGATACACATATTCCTGAAGATGCAAGAGCAGAAATGGTTGGCCATCCATCAACACCCATTTTGAGTATGCGGTAGAAAGTGTTTCGCTTCCTGTTTTTACTATACAGGCAGCCAATACTGCAGTAATGACTGGGTACAACCAGTCGCCCACCAGATTACCCATAATACATGATGAACAATTGTTCATGCTCCCTGGACGCCCATTTTCAGGATGTTGTAGGGTGTGAGCCTCTGTTTTTGTTGATCATCATGGCAGCAAACACATTCAAAACAGTCAGCCACATACCAATGTCAATATTGTGCGTTTAACAGTAGCGTATCTGCATGTGACTCTAAATTGTGATACCCGAAACCCACAACCGGAGATTGGAACTAAAGGGTCTAGCCAAACCCACATAAACCCGTGGGTTGACGGGTACTTTTCCGGGTTTGGCCCACGAACAGGCAGTGGGTCGGGTTTGTGGTTGGGTCTGGGACTGCAGCAACCGGTTTTTGTGGTCCAAACCAGGACTACTGGCAGGTTACACGTACCCGTTGGGAACACTAGCCTTGACTCTCTGCATCAGGCTTTCAGACAATCTCACCCCAAGCTTTTGAAAGAGTCGACTATAGTCAACACTGTCTCTCATAAAGCAGATCTCTCATCAACCCAATATTTCCAATTCCGCTTGGGAGCCATAATGTTCATCTGTCACCAACTGGACTTAAATGCTTTCTCTTGTATCTCTGCCAAAGTACACATCTGAGCCTGTGTGTCAGAGATGTGATAGTGAGATAATTAGACTTTTGAGAGTGATCATGTCATAGTTGTAGTAGTTTCTGAGATTTGAGAGTGTCACGGTATGTCAGAGTTGCAACTTGTAAATAACATGTGAGATTTGTCTCATCAACCCCATCTCCCCTTGTATTGGTCAGACTGGGTATATACTTTAGATAGATATTTATTCAAACTGCAATTTGAAGTACATGTATATACCGGTTGTACATGTTAGAGAGTGCATTTCAGAGAAAATATATGAAAGTACAAGCATTGCCACCAAAAGGATATGCTGTTCTCAAAAACTGTACACTGGAGTGTCTATCGGTTTTTCACAAAACCTCAATATATGTTTCATTAATATCTTCCAAATCAAAAAACCGTACAAGAATGTATAGTTGCACTACTAAAGCTGGGGTATGCTGCGATAATACAACATAACATAAATGTAACACAGCAGTAACAGCTAAATCATGCCATAACTTCTGGGTATCAGGAATAATTAATATCATTTAAGGCAGCACAGGTACATTTCCCAATGCAATAAGCCTGCATATCTGACTGTAGGTCAATAGATTGTTAATATATATAGAAGTGAGAACTATTGGTGATCAAGCATACATCTGGCGAGGAATAACTATAATGTGAGTTTACAACAGAGCTGAACCTTAAAATGATCAGGTGTGTCAACCTGGATGACAATCTTTTCCAATGATTTTTGTGAAACTTCTTGCAGAAACAACATACTGTGATTAAAAACAAACGTGTTTCCACGATATCATACAATCACCCAAATGAACCAAACCTGGCTTCCTGTTTTACCCCCACAACTGAGTACAAACAAAATACCAATCTTGGGAAAGGAACTTTCTCATCTCACCTTCTTTGGTATTGCTTTCCTCTTCATCTTTAGCAGATAGCCTTATTTCTATTAATCATTTGTCACTGTTTTTTTTGCTTTTACCATATACTCCAATGGCTCTCATGTGTTATCATTCTCAACCCAACTTTCCCATAATACTTGAGATTTCAAATCAGTTCCATCAGAGCTTCAGATGCGATTTGTGATTGTTCTAATGACATAACCTATTTCTACCATACTTGTCCATACCTGCACTGGTGACAGTCACCAGACAACCCTAGAAATATTCATCCAGTCAAGATTGATCATGACGATGTTAACTGTTTTGTGAATTGTCATGCCATTTCAAAGGTCAAGTTGTACGGTATTGCCACTTGTTCAGAGGATCTTGTATCAGTCTACGCAATGATATACTAGGTTATCGTACATTGGGTTGACATTGGTATATGTAATTGATACATCCTATGTATTCAAAAGTACCCATACACCAGCGGTGGTGGCAAGGTTGATTGGTCATTGTGAATTTGTAGCATTGGCTGTCTGTCGATCCTGGGCAACAAGGAGTACATCCTTGGCCACTCCTACCTTATGGTGTAATTTTTCAACAACGTATTGGCCTTGTAAGGATTTCACCTATTGATTGGCCTGTGGCCATTGGAGGTCTGCAATGAAATGCAGTGGTAAAGATGGTTTGTAAGGAAGATCAAGTTGAAAATGACTCTGCTTTGTTGAATGACATACAGAGAAATATAATGCTACTCAGACTGTGGATGGTAGTTATTCAAATTGGCCTGATCATGAGTTGCAAATTTGCACAAATAATATATGATGGTCTTTTTCGAGTACTCAAAGAGAGCACCAGTTGCTGAATCCAATGCTGTAGGCATGCACTGTATCATCTACTGAATCCTTGCAACTTCTTTCTTGTAGTTTGCTATTATGTATATATCATACTCCGATACAACTTTGTGTGGCACTCTCTGGAGGTGTACAATATGGTCAATGAATATATGGGCAAAGGCCAGTGTGTGGAATGTCTTCTTACAACCTTCCCAATGGGCTCTCTTTGTCATGTGTTCAACAAATATGACAACTCAGATTTGTAGATCAGTTATAATATTGAGACCAATTTCTTTCCAATGGCCTTTGGCTATAGCAAGAGGTTACAGCAGGCCCATGGAGTGCCTGCTATAGTGGTTGGTTCGATGGAATAGGTCTCAGCCCGCAACATATTGCTGGGTGTCTTACAACATTGTCTTCCCAAATATCATTCTTTTGTAGATGTGTATGTACAATCTGCACTTCAATGTCCCCCCTGCTGGCATGTGGTGGGCCTGTATGCGGGACTCGTCGCCGCATTACCTTTGGAATATACTGCTATCCCTATGTAATGTTATTTTCTACCACTGCATCTTCCTTTGACTCTTTTGCCATTGTTTCTTTTTCTCCATCCGTGTTCCTTGCCTTTGTTTTGTTTTCTCCTGCTGTGCCTTCATCGGCAAAAGAGCAAATCAACTATAGGCAGCACTACACACACCCGCGCACACCCGCAGCTCATTGCACGCTTCCCGTGAACCCCCGCGTGACACGAAGCCTTCAGTCATCAATCGTCGATTCATAGAGATGCCCGTGTGGGCTTATGGAACTATTTCCAGCTGCCGGCCAGAGATGAACCTTTACTTGTCTTAAGCGCCTGCTGTTTCACCGGTACTGTACACACTATTGCTGCGAGTCTACATGAGAGCCCGCAGGCGATTGGAATCCTGCTCTGGAGCCTGCTTGAGAGCCTGCTTGAGAGAGCCGTGCTTCGAGAGGAGTAGAGTTTTCCTCCACTGGAAGCCTTTGCCCGATGGCAAACTCTGAGTGTGTGGAAGCTTTGGCTAATAGAAGGCTCTAGGTCTGTGGAAGCTTTGGCAAGTGGAAGGCTCTAGGCCTGTCGAAGTTTTGGCTAGTAGAAGGCTCTAAGTCTGTAGAAGCTTTGATGCTGACATTGACATAGCCAATCTACTTGTGTAAGTACTTCTGATACTATGATCACTATAACTATCACCAACACCATCGCCATCGCCATCACCATTGCCATTGCCATTGCCATCACCATTGCCATCACCATTGCCATTGACATCGCCATCGCCATTATCTCAATCAGCTCCCGACTGAATGCGCACACATACGCTCAAAATTGATTGGAAGCAGGTACCAGAATTTGCTGGAATATCTGAGTGCGAGATCTGCTCACCCCAAGGTCGAATTCTCCACCTTTCCTGCAGAATCCAAGGCTGCAATTGTCAACACCATGACCATGAGGCATCGTGAGATCTGGTTGTGGTAGCCATGCTAAAGATAAGGTTCAAACTATGATATCGACCGACGTCATGATTTCGGCCACCATACGCCATCAGTCACCCACCACTGGCTACCGGCCACCAGCCACCGGCCACCCTCCACTAGCCTAATGCCTCCCGGTGTCTGGCGCCTGCCACTCAGCAAGTCCCTGGATCGGGCACACAGGAGCATTCATGGGAGCATATAGTTGAATGAGATTGGGAGTGTGTTGCCTCCTGAGAGTGTACTTGGGAGCGTAGAGCCAAGTAGGCTGGGAGTGTCATTGAGTGCGATTGGGAGTGTACTTGAAAGCGTGCTCGGGAGTGTGCTTGAGAGCATCTTGAGAGCTTACTTGGGAGCATACATTTAAGCAGGCTGGGAGTGTGCCATCATGTGCGATTGGGAGCGTCTCGAGTGCGTCCTTGGGAACATACAGTGAAGCAGGCTGGGAATGTGCCATCGAGTGCAATTGAAAGCATCTTGAGAGTGTAGTTGGGAATGAACAGTCAAGCAGGCTGGGAGTGTGCCATCGAGTGCAATTCGGAGCATCCATGAGAGTATGCTCTGCTGTGTACTTTGGAGCATACTCGGTGGTGTACTTGGGAGCATACTCGGAGGTGTACTTGGGAGTGTACTCGGAGGTGTCCTTGGGAGTGTACTGGGAGGTGTACATGGGAGCGTACATGCAGGTGTACTTGGGAGCGTACTCGGAGGTGTACCTGGGAGTGTCTTGAGCGCTTGCTTGGGAGCGTACAGTCAAGCAGGCTGGGAGTGTACCATCGAGTGTGATTGGGAGCGTCCTAGTGGGCATGCCCGGCAGTGTCTTTGAAAACTTGCTTGGAGGTGTACTTGGGAGCATAAGTCAAACATGCTGGGAGCATAAGTCAAACATGCTGGGAGTGTACAATCAAGTGCCACCAGGAGTGTACTTCAGAGCGTACTTGGGAGCGTGCAATGATATGCATTTGGCAGTTTGGTTTCAAGTGTGTTAAATACAGCATAATGTATAGTATGAAGCGCACATAATCGCATGCATATCATAGTAATCTAGTCAAATTGTTGGTCCATAGGACCTCATAGTGCCATGTGTCAAATATGCTATTGATTACCGGCCTAAAATCAGCTTCTCTATGAGTTACGCGTCGTGTGAGGTCATTTTTCCCGGTGTTTTTCCTTCTCCTATGCCTTTGTGTCTTCTGCTCCATACCTCTATCTGGCCCCAGCATTATGTTCTGCCACTCGTTCTTCCATCAATTGGGCCTGTGTTTCTTTCTTTCCGTCCTTCTTCCTAATGCTTGGGTGTTTTATCGACTTTTCCTCCTGTTCCTTCTAGTCTGCCATTGGTTCTGCTTCTCCATCCTTCTCCCTTCTCATTGTTTTTTTCTCAACCTCTCTATGTTTTCAACCTCTACCTAACATCAGGAGTCCATTCTCTTCACATCTAACTGTTGAGACGATACCCCCAAACTGTACTGTTAGGTTGATGTGTTGGGTAATGTGGGAGTTGATTCTAGTTGGCGGAGAAATGTACGATAAGTCCGAATCATTCATCATCAATTATGTGCGTCTTGACATCATCAATCCATTTTCCAGCTGCAGGTATTTGAAGACCTATTAGATTCCAATGCGTCCCTCAAAAATCCAGGTGGGGAAATTTTACATCCATCACATAATTCCAGATTCCAAGCATACACTTATCCTCCCAGCCATTATTCTGGGTGACCATCTGCATATCCATCAGATAGATAGTGATATGTGGTTTTGTGAAAATCCAACTTAAGGTCACATGGTTTATATATGCCAAAAGCGGCTGCATGGTGTTATACAGATTGAACTTCCAGCATAATATCATGTCTTGGATGCCCAAGAGTTCTCTGTCATATATAGAGTATCATATCTCTGTGCTGGATAATATTTGACTGACATAACCCAGTACCTTCTGCATCTTATCCTGTACTTGAGACAGTACCATGCAGGATGCATAATGGCTGGCATCAATATGTAGGGAATATTTTTCTTTGGGGTCCATTAGAACAAAGACTGGGACATTGCAAAGCGCCTTCTTGAGGGTATCAAATGCACACTGGTGATCCCTGTCCCAAGCAAATGAAGAGTACACAACCTTCTTCAGTTCACTACATCCTAGCCTAATATAAGTTTAATCATTTAGATGGGTGGGAATCATGTTCAATGGCATGCCAATAGGAGTGAAATGTCTGATAAATTACCTCTAGAAGCAGATAAGTTCCAGGAAACCTTGGACATCCTTTTGGTTTTTGGGTTGATGACAATCCAAGACTACATGGGGTGTATATTCCTCGGCATGGAAGCCATTCTTGTCAATTTCAAAGGAACAGAAGTGTACTTTCCGATGAATGCATGTACATTGTCTTCGTTTGGCGTTGGAATTCTATCTTATGGTTACGGGGGTAACAACACCTATTCAATAATTCTTCGCTAAGTACTATGGGTGCGTACAGCCATAGATCCTATTTACTGGTTTCCAAGTCTTCTACCATCGTTGGTTTTCCAATCGACTGCAAGTGTTGCCTCTGTTTCTTTGATAAAGGTTTCATTGAGATTTTCCCCAATCTCGTTTTAGACAATGGGTCAGATTGCTTCTGACTATCTAATTTCCTTCATTCCCTTCGGGACTTCCGAATGAACTGCATAGTATGTTGCACAATTCTAAGCTGCCATTCATTCCCGGAACTATCAAGATCCAAATCACTGACGTCTATATATGTGTCCTGAACTTGAGACACTCTATCCAGATATACACGCTGCTTCTCACTAACGTCGTTACTCGTGTCTTGATCTTGAGACACTCGATCCGGATGTATATATCATGACTCGTAACTAATCCTGGACTCTTGCTGATTGTCTCGAGGTACCGATGATATCTCTCTAGCATGTTGACTCATAGCAACCGGGAACAGTTGTTTCTTTTCTTGAACCTAAGCTACTGATCCTTCCGGCAATTCCTTATCCTTCACTGGCAATACTTCTGATTGTTTCCTTAGATTATTGACATAAACAATCAACCCTTCCTCCAATCCCATAATAGATGCTAGCCACCAAACGCACTGCGCCACGATGATCCGCTGAGGTCTTCTAGCGTATGCTATAATTCTTTAGAGGGTGTATATAATAACGTCGTTGTCGTTTTCAAAGGTAATCGTCATTTAACAGAATAAGGTTTCAACAAACGTGCGGGGCTGCCGCTACACAAAGCTAATAGATTCTAGGTATAGATATAATAGGTATAGGTATCATAAAAACGCAATAATAGATAAGGATACTTCTCCACTGGTTGGTATTCGTCTTTCTCTCTCAGGCCGGTTGTCCCTCTCATTACTGGAACAATATCATCTCTTTATAGTCTCTCGAAACCCTCTTCAGACTATAATTGAATCCCTCAACAATAGACCATTACCCCATGGGTCTTATTGGTATTGCCCCATAGATATCCTTGCGACTTAGTTTTTGTGCGCTAATCCTCCTATAGTCCTTTATAGTTGCATCCACTGCAACTATGATTTAATCCCTCAAATGATAGCCACTTATCTGTGGGTCTTAGTGACATCGCCCATTAGATATCCTTGCGTCTTATTCGTTGCGCCTATTCGAAAGTGCTTGCGAGTCCCGAAGAACACCTATCATCATCGGCTCATAAATCAGACTATTCTCTTGCGAATCATTGTCTTTAATTCGGTAGTTGGATCGCCCAACCAAACGGTGAACACGTCTTAAGTTATTTAATAACTCATAGCTCTTCTGTGGTTGAGATATCCACTCTATGCCAACGTAGAACTTATGCGCATAATCTATCCTCATAGATTATCTTGCAGAACCATCCACCTGGATCAATGGGTAGCATCTGCAATTGGCTCATTGCCAACGCCATTATTCCCTCAGTCTTATGTGCTTAGGTCGTCATCCTGACCCGGATGTGCCCCGCTATCCAAGAGGCTTGGTTGACAGGAGAGCCCTTTACTAACACGACTGCCGTGCATATCATATGCAACCGCATAACATCCAAGAGTAAAACTGGTTGAGGACACCTTGCTCGGCGGGACCCATGTCCGTTTGATCTGGCAGGATGCCGCATCATCAAATCAGCTGCTGTGGCACTATGCTTTCAATGAATCAGCCAAGCCTCAGACTTGCCCAATCGAGTCGTGATTAGCGTCACCCCCACTCAAGGGAAACACCACATGGATTTACCCTTTCAAGTACCATTACGCTGCTAGGGGAGAACCCCTATCAGCGTGGTACTCTGACTCTAGAGACTGCCGAAAGTAATGTTATAGCAAAGCAGAATGCCAGTACTTAAATATTGACTCTAGAGCTACTAGCAAAAAAATCAAATCTGTGAGACATTGCATGCATATTGTGAAGTTGTATACACGGACATATTGAAAAGACTGGCCGCGTAAAACTTTATTTAGGAACAGCACGATTGCACATCAGTGCTCTTTAGCTAGCGGAGCCTCCATAGAAATTGTTGATGCTCCGTGGGCACTCAATTGCATGAGCCAGACCGATTATCATCAGTAGCATTTTTGCCAATACAGGCTGCCGATAGGTTGATTGTGGGTTAGCTGCGTTCCATTGCCCTTACAGTATAGAAGATCCAAGATTGAAAATTGTTGACGCTCAATTGATGCTCATTTCAGAATATAGTTCCGATGTTGTCACCAACATTTTTGCCCTCAAAGGCGGCCGATTGTACGATCCTGGATAATCGTGGTCGCGCAGCCACTTTATTTCTTAAATTGGAAAGCTTAAAAGCGTTGACGGTCCATTGACGCTCATTTTTAGGAGATAGTTACGATGTCGTCAAAAGCATTTTTGCTTCCAAAGAGGGCTGATGGTTCAATTATGGTTTGCTGTCATGCTACAGCCCTTTGATTATCCAAAATGCAAGGCCTAAATTCATTGACACTCTGTTGACGCTCATATTTAGGACATAGTTATGAAGATGTCAGAAGCATTTTTAACCAGAAAATTGGCCAATCATTCGATTACGGATTGATGTTGTGGAACAGCCCCTTGATTATCCCAGATGCAAGGCCTAAATTCATTGACGCTACGTTGACGCTCATATTTAGGGAGTAGCAGCGATGTTGTTGCAACCATTTCTGCCTAGAAAGGCGGCCGATAGCATGATTAAGGGTTAACATGGCCGCATTACCGTTGGACTTTCCAAGACTCAAGGCCATAAGTCATTGACGCCCCATCGATGCTCATTTTTAGGACATAGTAGCATTGTCATTGTATCCATTTATGCCTAGAAAGGCGGCCGATAGTTTGATTATGAGTTGATGTCGCTGTGCAGCCCTGAGGAGTATCCAAGATACTTGGGTAACAATGGTTCATGGTCGGTTGACATTAACATTGATCACATTGAAACAGCCTTCGTACACTCAATAATTGTACATAATGAATCATATACGCATTATTAACATCCAATATTGTGTTTGTATGTATCATCATTTGCATCCAGGATTGTTGTTGCCTCTTAATATCTGATTAACTTCTAGCCATGTGATCTGAGTGAGAGATGACGTGGCCCTATCACATTCCTGCCCTTTCGGCTCGCAATTTGCGGCATGTTGATCATTCCACTGGTGTCTGGTCAATATAGCTCATCTACCTCACCTTCCCTCATCCAGCTCCTTCTCCTCGATTTGCATGACATACCACAAGCAATTTCAAATATCTCAACGATGTGCACCAGGTCTGTGCAAAATGACATTTAGTTGGATCCCCGGATGAATGCAGCATGACGGTGGTCATTCAGACGGAGTCATAATGAGCACTAACTACACTTTCTATAAGTCATATGACATTACTCAGTTAAATTTTGTTAGTATATTTCGTCACTAATATTATATTTGCTTTCTGACTTAACCGTAATTGGCGAACAGAAATTGAACATGTTGGCTACCTTACAGCCTGATTCGGATTGTAGACCTTTTGGGTGGCACGTTCGACCCTTGCACATGCACAGACGAATGATCATGTCTCACAATTTGGTCACTGAAATGAAGAAAAAGTTGACATGTAGACAAGGTGGTAAACATATTGCATTTCACAGAGATATGACGTCAAAAACACCAAATTGCCTATATATTCCACCACTGACACAGGAGCCGTCATCATCTCTTCATAATCCGAATTCTATATGGTGATCAGCTGGGGAGGCTATATGCAGGGGTGCAAGCTTCCAGGTTCAATAGGCATCGCTATCAGAAAAGTTGACAAATCAGGCTCAGCGGAGGGCGCAAGACTAGGTATACTGATGTTTCACAGCGGTGTCCCAGAACCAAGCCTCAGGTGACTACTTCCTGATCGAGTAGTCCATTGCAGCAGTTGTGATATTCCGGGGACAATGTAAAGACACACCATGAACACTCCGAATGTTTTCGGTGCAGGTGAGGATACATCGTCATCCGTTTGCAGTTGCATGACTGCTGGAACCCTCAATGTGGATGTGCAGTACTTTGTGTCTCTTTCACTGAAGTAGTCCGCAGCCTCCTCCCATCCTGGTTGTTTTAATTCTTCAAGCTTCATCTGCTTCTGCTGAAACCTCTCCATGCGCTGCTGTACAGTTTTGGTGATTGTGCCCATCACCCAGCCAGGTTTGCCATATTCGCTCAGCTGGCCCTTCTCTGACTCTTCATCATCCCCAACTTCCCAATCCTCCCCAAGGTTGGAACTTGCGATATCGCTCAGACTGTCTCCTATAGCAACCATCATCTCATGAAACATTTTTTCAGGTTCTATGGTTGTCAGTCCCGCATTTTCAGCTGACTCAGTATCTTTCTGCTCCTGCATAATTGCAGCCTCTGCATCTTCAACTTGGTTTGTTGCCCCAGCAGTTTCTCTCTCAACACAATCCTCCATCCATTCCTCTTTCTCTTCATTGCTTAAGGAGTGCGTTTCTCGTTGTTTCTCGGGCGCATGCTGTCTTTTGGATCGCAAGCTGTGCAATGCCCCAAGGGCTCAGTCTCTTTCTGCTTCCAAGCTGCTCTTGCCTTTATTCCCTTGATGATGTCTTTGGGTGGACCACTTAGTCGAATTGTCATATTTGCCCTCTACAAGTGGCAAAACATGATTTTTCAGAGTATTGACCATGGTAGTTTGCATTGAATTTGTTGTTGGGCAAGATGGTGGATGTTACAAGTTATGGACAATATGGAGGCAAGCTGCATCTTTTATGTCAAGGTTGGTAAGTTTACTCATCTTGAACAAAGCAAAATCTCACTTATGACAGTCAATAAAACAGGAATAGTGAAGCTAACTATTCAATATGACTTGATTGTTAGCATCAGTTTCATATAATATCCCTGGGATTGTTTGAGACAAACATCAGCAGACATCCTTTCCCTCGAACAATGTCGTATAAAGATCTGACAACCATGGAATTTTGCCTGTCAAACACCGCAATGCAACCATGTTAACACACAAACAACATCGGACTGACTTATTGCTCATCGCGGGGTGGTGGGATACCCCTGCCAGTTGCAGCCATACTCAGCAGGATTCATCTTGAGCATAACAAGCATGTTGGCTGCTACTTATTCTATTCTGATGTGAAGATTACTATATAATCCTCAGGGCTTCCCACTTCTTTTCGTTATCATCTTCCTCTCCTATTGCACACCAGTAAATCATGGATACACAACCACCTCAGCCAGGTGATAGCGGATCAAAATCCGGCAAATTGGCAGGTGATACATTCAATGCGGCAATCATCGGCACACAGAAAGAACCCAAACACCAGGTAATCCGCCGCGACACAGGCTATGCAGCCACCAAACATATGATCCAGGATGCACATTTAAACGTTGTCTGTAAGACTGGGAGCAGCAAGAATACGATGCAGCATGCAGTTGGATGTAAGCATATCCATATCAAGGTAAACGGCCGTCAATGAATCATATAATGTACAGCTGGTGTCCCTAGAGAGCTACATGACCAATTTATTGCTGCCCATTACAGAAAACCTCCTTGGTTGTCAAAAGCATTTGTCCGCGCAGTCCATGAAATCAAACATCATAATGTCATCAGCTGGGGGACTTTCACAGATGAATTTCCAGATAAGCATCCACGCTAGTGGACGAAGTAGGCCCTCATTACGTTTGAGGCAGCTGCGGAATTGTATATAACAGTCTTGGCATCATATAGCCTGAAAATAAAACTATTTCCTGAGAGCAATCAAGAAAATTACAAAATGAATCATATACCCTTTTAGGAGATACAGAAAACCAAAGAAATATAAAATACAGATCACTGCACAGTAACAATGATTTACATTTTGCATTCTGTGCTTTCTATATATTGGTAGACGAATAGTTTATAACAAATATAGCTGCAGTGTGCTTCAACTTTCAAACTAGCCTAATACAGTGTGCAACATTCGGTATAGCAGGTACATTTGACTCTTCTGCCTCATGAATGACATTAGAATCATCAGATAGATTCATAACATCCTCATTATAAACCTTGCAATCATTTTCATTATAGGTTCAATTATCCAAGTTACTGTTCCAATGGAGTCTATAATCATTATCAGAATTGGTTTTTACATAACTATCATCATCACTTTCAGTAGAATGGAGGTATATATTATATACTCAATGGATATTGCGAACTTTGGTTTTGGTACCAGAAAGTTCAGTCTGCAATAAGGATGGTGGGAGTGGAGATTTTTCAGTCATTTTAACACCTGCAATACCATCATGTTCAAAGGCTGACCATGAGAGTTTAACTGTCTGTTTTTTGTCTGAAATATAACCCATGGTGGTTATTTGCTTGTTCCAATGGTATAATGCCTTCTGAGTTGCCCATAGGTTTTCACTGTCCTGCCACATCTCCAGAAAGTCATGAACCTTTGCCATCCTGTGCAGCATTCTTTCCTCAGTTCCTTTCTTGAGTTCAGAATTGTATTTAGATATTGAGGTGTCTATTTGTGCTGTATTTAGTGTTAGCAACGGTTCCAGTTTTGGACCCGGCGGATAATATAGGTCTGAGTGGCAACGGCCTTACCCCATCAAAAATCGACCATTTTTTAAGCGAACCATCACTTTAAGGCCACAAATATTGATTAGAGAGTATAGTGTTTGGTATGTGAAATATGCAGCTTTGCACGGCGCATCTTTTGGCCGTCTCCGATTTTCGATATCTTTAAAT
>Ga0307515_10001186_pt1 | contig 59639 bp, 51 predicted proteins | sample 17_EM_MG_FD_194513 | JGI IMG/M metagenome (GOLD analysis project Ga0307515, IMG submission 194513) | Populus trichocarpa ectomycorrhiza microbial communities from riparian zone in the Pacific Northwest, United States - 17_EM | ecosystem: Host-associated > Plants > Roots > Unclassified | place... | reverse complement strand
GCCGTCAGATCCACCACCATCGCCGCCAGATCGTCATACGACGGCGGCGGTTGAGCGGACATAGCCGGTCAACCTACCAGCCTCCACATCAGACACCCGACCCGCCCAACGACCTATCCAGTCACGATCATTTGTCGCGATGGGTTAATTCGCCGGAATATGGATGACCTCAGTTTCTTGATGATCAAGTATTGTTCCGGCGGCGAGTCGTCACGCACTGTAGTGGCGCCGAAAGACGGCATGCCGTCGATGATCGCCTACCTCACCCGGGTGTTGAAGACCCCGACCATCGGCGCGTTCTGGGAAGAACTCGCTGGTCAGGCCCGCGACGAGAACTGGTCCCACGAAGAATATTTGGGCCGCCCTGCTGCAACGCCAGGTCGCCGATCGGGAGTCCAAAGGCACCGTCATGCGGATCCGGACCGCGCATTTCCCGACCGTGAAAACCCTGGAGGACTTCAACCTCGACCACCTGCCTTCGCTCCGCCGTGACGTCCTCGCCCATTTGGCGACCAGCACTTACGTCGCGAAGGCGGAGAACGTGATCCTGCTCGGCCCGCCCGGCCTCGGCAAGACCCACCTGGCCATCGGGCTCGGCGTCAAAGCCACCCAGGCCGGACACTCCGTGCTGTTCGACACCGCGAGTAACTGGATCACCCGCCTCGCCGAGGCCCACCACGCGGGCCGGCTGGAAGCCGAACCGAAGAAGATCCCCCAGAGGGTCAATTTTCGGAAACCGGCGACACCGGGTGGAGCGCCCTACCGGACGAACGACCTGGACCGGGCAGACGCGGTCTGGTTGCCTCCGGTGTGCGGTGGGTCGCCGTGCACGGCTGGGCATCCCAGAGCTGCCGGAGCCCGGGGCGGGTAGCCCCGGCCGCCGGAGGCTCTCCCCGGGTCGTAGGGGATGCACGGCGTTCGTTCAGCCCAGGATCACCGGTGCCGGTTCTTGATCGGCTTCTCTCGGAGTGTGAGGAGTGACTTCTCCCCGGTGGCAAGATCGTCTCCCCAGATTCTCCCCAGCGGGTTCAGAGACGAGAATCGGGCTCCGTCCCGGTGGGACGAAACCCGTTCTGACCTGCTGGTTTACCTGGTGGGCGATACTGGGATCGAACCAGTGACCTCTTCCGTGTCAAGGAAGCGCGCTCCCGCTGCGCCAATCGCCCTCGATGCCGAGGTGGAGACGGGATTTGAACCCGTGTACACGGCTTTGCAGGCCGTTGCCTCGCCTCTCGGCCACTCCACCGAGCTGACCCCGCACGTAACCTGTGGCGGCCTCTCCGAGCGGACGACGGGATTCGAACCCGCGACCCTCACCTTGGCAAGGTGATGCGCTACCAGCTGCGCTACGTCCGCTTGTCCCTCCGGCGCGTTCCCCGGCGACGGATGAAACATTAGCCGGTCTCCCGCCGCCTTGCCAAACCGGGGTCCCCCGGCGCGTCGCCGGGGCGTTATCCACAGGTGCGAAAACCGGCGAGCGCGTCGCCCGTCCACCCGCTTGGATGGGCTCATGCAGATTCGACAGGTCACCGCCGAAGATCGCACCGACACCATATTCCCGCTGCAGACTTACGCGTTCCTGCCCTCCCCGTGGGCCGACGCCGACCGCGTGGCCTACGCCGGCCGGATGCAGTACTTCCGGACCACCCTGACTCTCGTCGCCGAGGAGGATGGCCAGGCGCTCGCCGGGGTCGCCGCCTTCCCGATGCGGCAGAACGTGCGTGGTGTCCTGCACGACATGGCCGGCGTCGCCTCCGTTTCGACCCATCCGGCCGCCCGCCGGCGTGGCTTCGTCCGCGAGCTGCTCGGCCGTCTGCTGCGGCAGATGAGCGAGCAGGGCTGCACCGTCAGTACCCTCTACCCGTTCCGTCCGTCCTTCTACGGCCGCTTCGGGTTCGTCGGCCTTCCCCGGGCCCGCACGGCCACCTTCGCCCCCGAGGGCCTCTCCCACCTCCTGAGGGCCGATCTGCCGGGCGAGGTGGAGCGGTTCGCCATGCGGGAGGGGTTCGACGATTACAACGCCCTCACGCTGCGCCTGCTGGGCGAGCGGCATGGCTTCTCGGTGTATGACGAGGTGCGCACCGCGGAGTTCCGGGAGGACCCGCGCTGGGTGGCTGTCGCCCGGGTCGATGGCGAGGTGGTGGCTGCGGTGACCTATCGCATCGACCGGTTCGGTGGCGATCTGATCGCCGACGACCTGTTGGCCACGGGTCCGCTGGGCCGGGCGCTGCTGTTGCAGTATTTCGCTCGGCACGTCGACCAGGTGGCGCGCGTGATCGTGACTATCGGCGCGGACGAGGTGCCGGAGCTGTGGGGGACCGACTTCGCCGTGCTCACCCAGGGCAAGGTGGCTTTCCCGAGCAACGGCGGTCCGATGGCCCGGCTGCTCTCGATGGAGGCGCTCACCGGCACGGTCACGACGGCGGAGGGAGCGATCACTGTCGAGGTGGTCGACGATGACTTCATCGCTGGGCGTTACCTGCTGGCGGGTGAGGGCGGGCGGCTCACCGTGGAGCAGAGCAAAAACGAGCCGCAGGCGACGCTCACCTGCGCGGGCATCTCGGCGCTCGCCTACGGCGTACTCGATCCGATCGAGGTCGTGACCAGGGGCCTCGGCCAGGTGGAGCCGTCGGCGGTCGGCCCGTTGAACGCCCTGTTCCCAAGGCGGATGCCCTATCTGTTCGCCGACTTCTAAAACAGTGTCAGACGGCGGCGGGAAGGCCGGCGGAGCTGAAGGCCCGCCCGTCGTCCGTGACCAGCGCCGAGTCGTAGCCGTCCGCCGCCAGTTTGGCGAGCCAGGCGATGCCGGGCTCGCCCATGGCCAGGGCCGCCGTCGCGTAGGCGTCGGCCAGGGCGAGGTCGGGGCCCACCACGGTTACCGATCGCAGGCCCCGGGCCGGACCACCGGTGCGCGGGTTGAACACGTGATCCCCGCGCTCGTAGGTCCCGGAGGTCGCCACTGCCCGGTCGCTCACCGTGAGGACCCAGCTCAGCTTGTCCGCCTCCCACGGGTGCCGGATGCCGACCCGCCATGGTGCTCCCGTGCCGGAGAGTCCCCGGGCCCGGATGTCGCCGCCCGCGTTCACGCAGTGGTTGACCGAGCCGGCCTCCGCGAGCCGGGCGGAGGCGATCTCCACCGACCAGCCCTTGACGTAGCCGGAGGGGTCGAGCGGGCCTGCCGCGTAGGCGTCGAAGTAGCCGTCAGTCTCTCGCCACAGGTCGGCGCAGGCCTCCAGCACGTGCCGCATGTCCGTCGAGCAGTCCGCCGGGTTGATCTCTCGCCGGCGCAGCCTGCTGACCTCGCTGTCCTCGCGGTAGGTGCTGAAGCGCCGGTCTACCTCGTGCAGCCAGCCGCACACGTCGTCGATCATCGCGCGCAGCTCGTCCTCGGGCAGGTTGTCGGCCAGGTCGATGCTGACGACCGTGCCCATGACGTGCTCGGCGTGGTGCATGGCGCCGGACTCTACGCCGTCGCCTGGTCGATGGCGGCCTGCAGCGACTTCACGTACGACTCGGAGGTGAACGTCGCGCCGGAGACCGCGTCGACGTCGGCGCTCTGGGCCTTCAGGGTGCCCTGCTTCAGCGAGGCGATCGCCGGGGGGTTGATCGTCGCGCTGTCGCCGGTGACGGGGTACGTCGCGTCCGCTGCGGTGATCTTGCCGCCGGAGATCTTGATCGAGACCTGGATGGCGCCGTACGGGTTCTTCGCCGCCGAGCCCTTGAAGATGCCGTTCTTGAGGCCGCTGCCGCCGGCCTCGCCCGAGGCGTCCGCTTCGTCGTCGGTGTTCTCCTCGGCCGGTGCGGTGGTCGGGTTCTTCGACGAGGGCTTCTTCGTCGCGGAGGCCGCGGGCTCCGGGTCGGCGTCCTGGCCCGAGTTCGCCAGGTCGACGACGGGCGGCGCGGCCGAGGGAACCACCGGCGCGGAGACGCTCAGCCGGACCCCGACGATCAGGGCGGCGCCGGTCAACGTCCCAATGGCTGCTGCGGTACTGCGTCGCATGAGGAAACTCCCGGAATCAGAATTCGAAGGGGTCGAGGTGCAACTGGCTGTCTGGCACTTCCAATTCGCGCAGGGTCTGCACCGCGGCGTCCACCAGCCCGGGCGGGCCACACAGGTAGACGTCCCGGCGGTTGACGTCGGGCACCAGCCCGAGCAGGCCGTTCGCCGTGAAGAGCCGGCGTGGGCCCGGGTCGTTGCGGGAGCCGACGATGTAACGGACCCAGGCGTCGCGGCGCTCGGCCAGGTCCTCCAACTCCTCGCGGAAGACCAGCTCGTCGGGGCGGCTGGCCCGGTAGATCACGATCGTGTCCGGCGGCATGTCCTCGAGCAGGGCCCGGATCGGTGCGATGCCGCTGCCGCCCGCGATCAGCAGTGCCCGGCGGCGGGTTCGGCGCTGCGCGGTGAACGTGCCGAACGGGCCCTCCGCCCAGATCGTCGTGCCCGGCTGCATCTCCGCGAGCTTCGCGGTGTGCCCGCCGACCGCGGTGACGGTCAGGCGCAGCCACTGCGAGTTCGGCGCGGCCGAGAGCGAGAACGGGTGCGTCTGCCACCAGCCGTTGGCGGTCAGGAAGCGCCAGCGCATGAACTGGCCCGCCTGGGCCGGCAGCCGGTCCAGGTTGCGGCCGTCGATGTAGATCGAGAACGTGTTCCCGCCCTCGGCGACGACCTCGGCCACCTCGAAGCGGTGCCGTGCGTTGAGCCACAGCGGCTCGACCAGCCGGCCCCAGAACAGGGCGGCGATGACCAGGGCGGCGAGCCCGGGCCAGAAGACCGATGCGAAGCGGCCGGACAGGTCCGCGCCGGTGGCGACCTGGTGGCCGTAACCGAGCAGCAGCACGAGATAGGCGGTGAGGTGGATGAAGTGCCAGAGCTCGTAGGGCAGCTTGCTGCGCGCGGCCCGGATCGAGATCACGCTGATCAGCACCAGCAGGCCGGTGGCCACCGTGGCGCTGATCATCTCGGGCAGCGTGGTGATGATCGTCCAGCCCTGGTCGATGACGCCGGACTCGGCGGTCAGCGCGTAGCCGTAGACGATGAAGACGATGTGCGCCAGCACGGTGACGACCAGCGTCGTGCCCAGCCAGCGGTGCCAGCGCAGCAGGTCGCGGGCGCCGACCCACTCCTCGAGCCAGGACACCCGGCTCATCATCAGCAGCTGGATGAAGAGCAGGTAGCCGGCGATCAGCCCGGTGATCCGGCCGACGGCCATCATCAGCGTGGCGGTGTCGTTGATCGCACCCGCCTGGGTGTCGAAGAGCCACAGCGCGACGCTCGTGGCGAGCCCGGAGAAGAACAGCAGGACCGTGAGCAGCCGGTTGCCCGACGTGGCCTCGGCCGGCGGGCGGTCGTCGGTGACGATCGCGGGGCCGGTGCCCTGCCAGCCGGAGTCGCCCGGCGCCTCGACGATGATGTCGCCGCGCGGCACCGCCTCGTTCAGGTCGGGTTGCTCCCAGAAACCCCGCGTGGGGGTCACCGTGGGCGCCCAGGCGGGCTCCGGCTCGCGTTGGTCCTCGAAGGGTTGAAACGTGGTCGGCCCTGATCGGCCGGCAGTATCGCCGTACGCTCGCGCCATTGACCTCACCCGCTCAGCTGTCGTCCTCCGGCGTCGGCCACCCCCCAGCGGCCGACGTGACGGTCCGATCTCGGCAGGCCGTCGATGGGTACTACGCGGATCAGCGGGTGAAGGCTCAAACCTGAACGAAAAAAGGTCAGTTGTAGGAGATGATCTTGTCGACCAGTCCGGCGCCCGGGAAGTCGAGCATGATCGCGCCGGTGCGGACCAGCCCATGGCCTTCACCGAGGTAGATCAGCAGGAATGGGTTGACGCCCTGCACGCCCCACGCGCCGCCGGCCACCTCTTGCGGCTGCGCGAAGAGGCTCGAACCGCTCGTGAAATTGACATACATCTTTGTCGGGTCGCCCGCGCTCGTGGCGTCCAGGTGCCGCCTGACCTGGTCACGCTTCGTCGCGATCGCGCCCACGTTCGGTACCGAGTAGGCGTCCTGCACGTAGGTGGACGAACCGTCGCGCCACTGGTCGAACTGGGCCAGACCGTACCGCTCGATCGGGCTGCCGAACGCGCCGTGCAGCACGGCGAGGACCACCTTGCCGCGCACCGTGCCCAGCGTCGGCAGGGCGGCTGCGGCGCCGCGCGTCACCGAGGGCTGCCAGAACAGCGAGGTGACATACGAGTCGAAGATGTCCGCGAAGCTCTTCTGGCCCGAGACGTCCGTACAGGATCCGATCTGTCCGGTGCATTCCTGCTTGAGGCGCATCACGACGGTCTCGCCCGGATGTGCGGAAAGGAAGGTGCGCAGCGTCGCGACGACATCACTGAAGTTCGCGTTCTGGTAGGCCGCGCCGTGGTGGATCGTGAAGGTGTTCCCGCTGTTCACCCGGGCCCTGATGTCGATCATCCGGATGCCCGCGTCGAGCTGGCGGGCGAGCGTGGCCCCGCTGTCGCCGAAGTCCTCCTGCGTCTGGGTCAGCGCGCCGCCGTGGATCGACATCGTCTCGTGGGTGCCCGGGATGGACAATGCCGCCAGGCCGGTCGTATCGGGCAGATCTCGCATCCAGTCCGGATGGCTGGCCGCGCTCAGCGTCCGGTAGGACGCGTCGGCGGCGAAGGCGCTGCCGGGTGTCGCGACGAGCGTGGCGGACAGGGCGGCGAGGACTATGAGGGCACGCTTCATGCAGCGAAAGATATCGATCTTCGGGGTACGGCGGAAGTACGCCGGGTGGCCGGCGGCTACCGTCACGACGTGACTGACGAACCCGACGGCCTCACCGTGGTCGGCATCGGCGCCGACGGCTGGCCGGGATTGTCGGGTACGGCCACCGCCGCGCTGACCGCCGCGCAGGTGATCTTCGGCAGCTCCCGCCAGCTCGCCCTGGTGCCTCCGGAGGTCGAGGGTGACCGGGTGCGGTGGCCATCGCCCCTGGTGCCCGCCCTGCCGGGCCTGCTCGCCGCCCACCGCGGCCGGCGCATCGCGGTCCTGGCCAGCGGCGACCCGATGTTCCACGGCATCGGCGTCACCCTGGTCCGGCTGCTCGGTGCCGCCGCCGTGCATGTCGTTCCGCACCCGTCGTCGGTCTCCCTCGCCGCGTCCCGGCTCGGCTGGTCGCTGCCGGAGACCGACGTGCTCAGCCTGGTCACCGCCCCGGTCGAGGAGCTGCACCCGCTGATCCACCCGGGCCGCAAGATCCTGATCCTGAGCGCGGGCGCGCAGACCCCGGCCGCGGTCGCCGCCCTGCTTACCTCCCGCGGGTACGGCGACAGCACCGTCACGGTCCTCGCCCAGCTCGGCGGCCCTACGGAGCAGACGATCGCCGGCCCGGCGTCGGATCTGGACCTCTCCGAGGTTGACCCCCTGAACGTGATCGCCGTGACGTGCTCGGCCGGCGGGCGGCTCCCGGATTGCGCGCGGCCGCTGGTGCCCGGCCTGCCCGATGCCGTCTACGAGAGCGACGGCCAGCTCACCAAGCGTGAGGTTCGCGCCGTCACGCTCGCCGTCCTCGGGCCGCAGCCCGGCGAGTTGCTCTGGGACGTCGGCGCGGGTTCCGGGAGCATCGCGATCGAGTGGATGCGGACCCATCGGGAGTGCCGGGCCATCGCCGTCGAGTCCGCACCCGAGCGGGTGGGGCGGATCGTGCGCAATGCCGCCGCCCTGGGCGTACCGAAGCTTCGGGTTGTCGAGGGCCGGGCGCCCGGCGCCCTTGCCGGGTTGCCCGCGCCCGACGCGGTTTTCATCGGTGGCGGCGTGACGCGCGACGGGGTCGTTGCTGCCGTGCTGGCCGCGTTGCCCGCGGGCGGGCGGTTGGTCGCCAATGCGGTGACCTTGGAATCGGAGGCCGTGCTGGCGGCCTGGTACGCGAAGCTGGGCGGTGATCTGACCCGGCTCGCCGTGCAGCGGGCGGCGCCGGTCGGCGGGTTCACGGGATGGAGAGCAATGATGCCGGTGACCATCTGGTCGGTGACCAAGCCGTGACGGTGCATTTCATCGGCGCCGGGCCCGGCGCCGCAGATCTGATCACGGTACGGGGCCGGCGGCTGATCGAGTCGTCCCCGGTCTGCCTGTACGCCGGCAGCCTGGTGCCCGCCGAACTGCTTGCCTACTGCCCGCCCGGCGCCCGGCTGGTCGACACCGCCCGGCTCAATCTGGACGAAATTATCGCCGAATTCGTCACCGCCGCGAAGGCCGGGCAGGACGTGGCGCGGCTGCACTCCGGCGACCCGTCGGTGTTCAGTGCGGTCGCGGAGCAGATGCGCCGGCTGGACGAGGCCGGGATCGACTACGACGTGACGCCCGGCGTTCCCGCCTTCGCGGCCGCCGCTGCCGCACTGGGTCGTGAGTTCACCGTGCCCGGGGTCGCCCAGACGGTCATCCTCACCCGCACCGCCGAGCGGGCCACCGCCATGCCGCCCGGCGAGGACCTGGCGACGCTGGGGGCGAGCCGCTCGACGATGGTGCTGCACCTGGCCGTGCAGCGCATCGACGCGGTGGTCGCCGAGCTGATGCCCGGCTACGGCGCGCAGTGCCCGGTCGCCGTGGTGGCCAGGGCGAGCCGGGAGGACGAGGTGATCGTCCGCGGCACGCTGGCGGACATCGCCGCCAAGGTGACCGCCGCGGGGATCAAGCGCACCGCCGTCATCGTGGTCGGCGCTGCCTTGACCGCATCGGCCTTCCCGGACAGCCACCTCTACTCCGCGGACCGATGCCGCCCATAGCCACGCCGCGGAGAGTTCTTGTCCTGGGCGGGACCACTGAGGGGCGGGCGCTGGCGTCGGCCTGTGCGGCCGTGCCCGGCATCGAGGTGATCAGTTCGCTTGCGGGCCGGACCAGGTCGCCGCTGCTGCCCGCGGGGGAGGTTCGCATCGGCGGGTTCGGTGGCGTCGACGGGCTGGCCGGATACCTGCGCGAGCGTGGGATCGACGCCGTCGTGGACGCCACTCATCCGTTCGCGGCGACGATGACCGCGCACGCTGTTGCCGCGTCGGCGCAGGCCGGAGTGCCGCTGCTGGTGTTGCGCCGGGCGGGCTGGGCGGAACGGTCGGGTGACCTCTGGCACCGGGTGGCCGACCTGGCGGCAGCCGCGGACCTGGTATCCGGGCTGGGGGAGCGGGTGTTCCTGACCACCGGCCGGCAGAGCATCGCGGCCTTCGCCGGGGTCGACGCCTGCTGGTTTCTGTCCCGCTCGGTCGAGCCGCCCGCACCACCCCTGCCGCACCGCGTCGAGGTGCTGCTGGAGCGGGGCCCGTTCACCCTCGAAGGCGAACGCGCCCTGCTCGCCGAGCACCGCATCAGCGTGCTGGTCACCAAGGACAGCGGCGGCAGCGCCGCCAAGCTCGACGCCGCCCGCGAGCGCGGCCTCCCGGTCGTGCTGGTGGACAGGCCGCCCCTGCCTGCTGCAACGGAGACGGCGCCGAGTGTCGAGGCCGCCCTCGACTGGTTAAACTCAAGCGGGGTAGTGCCGCGGCGTGTACACCTGGGTTGAGCCGTCGCCCCGGGTCGTCACCCGGGTCTGGCTCGAGCCGACGATCAGCAGGCAGCGCATGTCGATCGTCGCCGGGTCCAGCTCGCCGAGCGTTGTCACCCGCACCGACTCCTCCGGGCCGCCCACGTCGCGCCCGACCACCACCGGCGTCTCCGGTTTGCGGTGTTGCAGCAGCAGCTCCCGCGCCCGGACCAGCTGTTCCTTGCGGCTCCGCGACGCCGGGTTGTAGATCGCGATCACCATGTCGGCGCTCGCCGCCGCCGACAGCCGGGCCGCGATCACGTCCCAGGGCTTCAGCCGGTCGGAGAGCGACATGATGCAGAAGTCGTGCCCGAGCGGCGCGCCCGCCCTGCTCGCCACGGCCTGCGCCGCGGTCAGCCCGGGCACCACCCGAACCGGCACGTCCTTCCACTGCGGGTCCTCGCTGACCTCCAGCACCGCCGCCGCCATCGCGAAGACGCCCGGGTCACCGGAGGACACCACCGCCACGTTGCGGCCGCGTTTGGCCAGGTCCAGCGCGAACGCCGCCCGTTCCGCCTCCACCCGGTTGTCCGACGGGTGCCGGCGCTGGCGCGCGTTCGGCGGGACGCGGTCCACGTACGGGCCGTAGCCGACCACGTCGTCCGCCGCCGCCAGGGCCTCCTGTGCCTCCGGGGTCAGCCAGTCGCGGCCCGCCGGGCCCAGCCCGACCACCGTCACCTGCCCGTGCTGCTCCACCGGGGCCGGGTCGGCGACGAAGCTAGCGGCGGCCGGGCTCGGCAGCAATGCCAGGGAGAAATACGGCACCGTGGCCGGGTCGACGTCGGCCAGCCGGCCATGGCGTTCCCGGTCGGTCGTCGCCCGCTCGACGTACCAGGCGTCGTCGAGGCGGCCGGCCTGGGCCAGCGCCTCGCGGACGCCGGTGAAGGTGCGGCCCAGCTTCATGATCGCGGCCGAGTCGGTGGCGGCCAGCCGGGCCGCGAGCTCGGCGGGCGGCAGGGTGCCGGGCAGCACGGTGAGGATCTCATCGCGTTCCATCAGCGGCCGGCCGAGCACCGCCGATGCCGCGCTCACCGAGGTCACGCCGGGCACGACCTGCGTCTCGTAGCGGTGGGCGAGCCGCTTGTGCATGTGCATGTAGGAGCCATAGAAGAACGGGTCGCCCTCGGCCAGCACCACCACGTCGCGACCCGCGTCGAGGTGGGCGGCCAGCCGCTCCGCGCTCTGCGCGTAGAACTCGTCGATCGCGCCCTGGTAGCCGCCCGGGTGGTCGGTCGTCTCGGTGGTCACCGGATAGATCAGCGGCTCCTCGATCTGCCCCGCACGCAGGTACGGCTCCGCGATCGCGCGGGCGTTACTGCGCCCGTGCCGGGCCGCGTGGTATGCGATCACCCCGGCCGCGGTGATCAGCCGGGCCGCCTTGACGGTGACCAGCTCCGGATCGCCGGGGCCCAGCCCGACCCCGAACAGTCGGCCCGCCATGGCTACTCCTCCTCCGAGGCGAGGGCGTTGACCGCCGCCGCCGTGATCGCGCTGCCCCCGCGCCGCCCGCGCACGACCAGGTATTCCAGATCGGACGCCGCGAGGGCGTCCTTCGACTCGGCCGCGCCGATGAAACCGACCGGGATGCCCAGCACCGCCGCCGGCCGCGGCGCACCGGCCTCGACCAGCTCCAGCAGCCGGAACAGCGCGGTCGGCGCGTTGCCGATCGCGACCACCGCGCCGCCGAGCCGGTCGCCCCACAGCTCCAGCGCGGCCGCGCTGCGCGTATTACCCAGCCGCGCCGCCAGCGCGGGCACGGCCGGGTCGCGCAGCGTGCAGATCACCTCGTTGCCGGCGGGCAGCCGCTTGCGGGTCACCCCGGACGCGACCATCTCGGCGTCGCAGAGGATCGGCGCGCCGCCGAGCAGCGCCTTGCGGGCCGCGGTCACCACCCCGGCACTGAAGCCGATGTCTCCGGGCAGGTCGACCATCCCGCAGGCGTGGATCATCCGAACGGCGACCCGCGCCACGTCGGCCGGCAGACCCGACAGGTCGGCCTCGGCCCGGATAGTGGCGAACGACCGCCGGTAGATCTCCGCACCGTCGCGCACGTATTCCATTTCAGCCCTTCCTCGCGGCGCCGACCAGCGCGCCCACTTCGCCGACCGAGGCAACGCCGACCAGCGCACCCACTTCGCCGACCGAGGCGACGCCGCCCGCATGCGGCGATCGCACCTCGTATCCCGTGCCGGTCGCCTCGACCCGCACGTGCGGCCCGGCCGGGCTCCCGCACCCGCGCGCGCAGCCGACCCAGTGCACCGGCAGGCCCTCGCCCGCGACCGTCGCGGCGTCGGCGTCCGCCCGCACGTCGGCCAGCGACTTGGCGCACCCCGGCCGGCCCGCGCAGGCGGTCACCCCGGCCCACCGCGACCCCGCCGCGACCTCCAGACCGGCCCCGGCCAGGGCCGCAACCCAGGAATCGGCCGCCTGTGGCACCAAACCCGGCAGGACGACCCCACGCCAGGGCGTGAAAACCAGGGCTTTCGCCGATGTCAAAACCTTCAGCTGTACGGCGCTGAGCCGCCCGAGCGGCACCAGCGCCCCGACGGCCACCGTCCCGTCCGGCTGCCCGATGATCCCGATCGGCTCTCGGACCCCGGGCCGGGTCAGCCGCACCGACTCCCCGAGTGCTCTGCCCAGCGCCGCAGCGGTCCGAGCGGCAACCCGGGCCGGCCCGTCGGTCAGCTCGCGCACCCGCCAGGCCACCCGCTGCCGCCCACCGGCGTCACGCCTGTCGCTGGATAGGGGGAGCTGCTGGGCTGCGCGTTCGTCGAGGAAGGCGTGTGCGGCCGCGAGCAACGCCGGGACCATCTCGGCCGCCGCCACGCGCAGGCCGGCGTCGGTGCCGGCGAAGATGATCGCCACCTCGCCGCCGAGCGGGAGGGCCGCCACATCAGCCCCGAAGGCCACATCACCGGCGCCGCCGTCCAGGGCGAACAGGAACCGGCCCGGCAACTCGGCCAGCTCCGGGTCGGCGCACAGAGCCTGGTCCAGGGCCTCGACGGGCAGTCCTCCGGCGAGCGGCGAGGCGACGATGTTGCGTACGAGCTCATGGGTTTTGGAGGGCAGCAGGCCCGCACCCTGCAGCTCGGCTGCCAGATCGCCCACCGGGGCGTCTTTCAGGGCTCTGAGCTGGAGATTTGCCCGGCTGGTGAGCTCCACGTGGCCGTCGCCCCACCGGGCGGCCAGCTCGTGCACCACCGTGAGCTGCGCGCCCGTCATCCGGCCGCCCGGCACGCGGACGCGCGCCAGCGGCCCGTCGGCCGCGGCGTGCAGCCGCAGCGCGCCCGGGCAGGCATCGGCGTCGGCGCGCACGGATGGGATGGGCACGGCCCGGATACTACGGATCGGGGCCGACACTTTCCCGGCGGCGGTCGGCATCGTCACACCGGCCGCCTCGCCTTGACGCCGCCCGCGCGGTTGGCGAAGAGTGGGACGTTACGTGCGGCGACGCCGCGGAGGAAGCCGGTGCGAGTCCGGCGCGGTCCCGCCACTGTCACAGGGTCCTGATAGACCTTGGAGCCAGGAACTCCAGTCGCCGTGAATTTCCTTCGACCCGGGGCGCGGACCCCGAGGGGAGAGCCGTGTTTCTGCTGCTGTCGACGTCCGACACCGACCTGCTGAGCGCCCGTGCCAGCGGCTCGGCGTATCGCCTGGCCAACCCGGCCCGCACCGCGGTCGGCGACCTGCCCGCCCTGCTCGACGGGGCCGACCTGGTCGTGGTGCGCATCCTCGGCGGGCGCCGGGCCTGGGAGGAAGGGCTCGACGCGCTGCTCGCCGGGCCGGTCCCGGTGGTCGTGCTCGGCGGCGAGCAGGCCCCCGACGCCGACCTGATGAAGCTCTCGACCGTGCCCGCCGGCGTGGCCGCGGAAGCGCACGGTTACCTGGCATATGGCGGCGCTGACAACCTGGCCGCCCTGCACGACTTCCTCTCCGACACGATCCTGCTGACCGGTCACGGGTTCGCGGCGCCGGTCCCCGCGCCCGACTGGGGCTTGCTTCAGCGGGAGACGACCGCGGAGACCGGGCCGACCGTCGCGGTGCTCTATTACCGCGCGCACCACATGGCCGGCAACACCGCGTTCGTCGAGGCGCTCTGCCGGGCGGTCGAGGCCAAGGGCGGCCGGCCGCTGCCGATCTTCACCTCCTCGCTGCGCACCGCCTCGCCCGAGCTGCTCGCCGAGCTGCGCCGGGCCGACGCCCTAGTGGTGACCGTGCTGGCGGCCGGCGGCACCAAGCCCGCCACCGCCTCCGCGGGCGGCGACGACGAGGCCTGGGACGTCGGCGTGCTCGCCGACCTCGACGTGCCGATCCTGCAGGGCCTGTGCCTGACCAGCAGCCGGGCCGCCTGGGAGGCCAGCGACGACGGGCTCTCCCCGCTGGACGCGGCCACCCAGGTGGCCATCCCGGAGTTCGACGGCCGGATCATCACCGTGCCGTTCTCGTTCAAGGAGATCGACCCGGACGGGCTCTCGATCTACGTGCCGGATCCCGAGCGGGCCGCCCGGGTGGCCGGCATCGCGGTCGCGCACGCCCGGCTGCGGCACATCCCGCCGGCCGAGCGCCGGATCGTGGTCATGCTGTCGGCATATCCGACCAAGCACTCCCGGATCGGCAACGCGGTCGGTCTCGACACCCCCGCCTCCACGGTCCGGTTGCTGCAGGCGATGCGGGAGCACGGCTACCGCGTCGGTGACTTCCCGGGCGTGGCCGAGGGCGACGGCGACAAGCTGATCCACGCGCTGATCGCCGCCGGTGGCCAGGACCCGGACTGGCTGACCGAGGAGCAGCTCGCCGGCAACCCGGTGCGCATCGCCGGCACGGCCTACCGGGCGTGGTTCGCGACGCTGCCGGCCGACCTGCGCGAATCCATGGAACGGCACTGGGGCGAGGCCCCCGGCGAGCTGTATGTGGACGACGGCGCCATCGTGCTCGCCGCCCTGCGCGACGAGAACGTGGTCGTGATGGTGCAGCCGCCGCGTGGCTTCGGCGCCAACCCGGTCGCCATCTACCACGACCCCGACCTGCCGCCGAGTCACCACTACCTGGCGGCGTACCGGTGGCTGGCCGACGATTTCGGCGCGCACGCGGTCGTGCACGTCGGCAAGCACGGCAATCTCGAATGGCTGCCCGGCAAGAACGTCGGCATGTCCGCCTCCGACGGCACCGACGCGGCGCTCGGCGACCTGCCGCTGATCTACCCGTTCCTGGTCAACGACCCGGGCGAGGGCACCCAGGCGAAGCGGCGCGCGCACGCCACGCTGGTCGACCACCTGATCCCGCCGATGGCGCGCGCGGAGTCGTACGGCGATATCGCCCGTTTGGAGCAGTTGCTGGACGAGCACGCGAACATCGCGGCGCTCGACCCGGCGAAGCTGCCCGCCATCCGGGCGCAGATCTGGACCCTGATCCAGGCCGCCAAGATGGACCACGACCTGGGCCTGGCCAACCGGCCGGGCGACGAGGAGTTCGACGAGTTCATCCTGCACGTCGACGGTTGGCTCTGCGAGATCAAGGACGTGCAGATCCGCGACGGCCTGCACATCCTCGGCAACGCCCCGACCGGCGAGGCCCGGGTCAACCTGGTGCTCGCCATGCTGCGCGCCCGGCAGATGTGGGCCGGTCAGGTTGCCGCGTTGCCCGGGCTGCGCGAGGCGCTGGGCCTGGCCGAGGACGCCTCCACGGCCGAGACGGACGCCGTCGAGGAGCAGGCCCGCGCGCTGGTCGCCGCCATGGAGGAGGCCGGCTGGGAGCCCGCCGCCGCCGACCGGGTGACCGCCGACGAGACCGTGGCGAACGTCCTGCGCTTCGCCGCGACCGAGGTCGTGCCCCGGCTGGCGAAGACCACCGACGAGCTGACCAACGTCCTGCACGCCCTCGACGGCGGCTATGTGCCGGCCGGGCCGAGCGGTTCGCCGCTGCGCGGCCTGATCAACGTGCTGCCGACCGGCCGCAACTTCTACTCCGTCGACCCCAAGGCCATCCCCAGCGCCCTGGCCTGGGAGACCGGCCAGGCGATGGCCGAGTCGCTGCTGACCCGCTACCGCGCCGACTACGGTGACTGGCCGAAGTCGGTCGGGCTCTCCGCCTGGGGCACGAGCGCCATGCGGACCGCCGGCGACGACATCGCCGAGATTCTCGCCCTGATGGGGGTGCGCCCGGTCTGGGATCCCGCGTCCCGCCGGGTCACCGGCATCGAGCCGATCGACCTGGCCGAGCTGGGCCGGCCCCGGATCGACGTGACCGTCCGCATCTCCGGCTTCTTCCGCGACGCGTTCCCGCACGTGGTGGCCATGCTGGACGACGCCGTGGGCCTGGTGGCGGGGCTGGACGAGCCGGAGTCGCTCAATTACGTGCGCGCGCACGCGCTCGCGGACGTCGGTGCGGACAAGAGCTGGCGGCAGGCCACCACGCGGATCTTCGGCTCGCGGCCGGGCGCGTACGGTGCGGGGATCCTGCCACTGATCGACAGCCGCAACTGGCGTGGCGACGCCGACCTGGCCGAGGTGTACGCGGTCTGGGGCGGCTTCGCCTACGGCCGCGGGCTGGACGGGGTCGCGGCTCGTGGCGACATGGAGACCGCGTACAAGCGGATCGAGGTCGCGGCCAAGAACATCGACACCCGCGAGCACGACATCGCCGACTCCGACGACTACTTCCAGTACCACGGCGGCATGATCGCCACGGTGCGGGCGCTGACCGGAAAGGCGCCGGCGGCGTACATCGGCGACTCGACGAACCCGGACGCGACCAAGACCCGCAGCCTGACCGAGGAGACCGCCCGGATCTTCCGCGCCCGCGTGGTAAACCCGCGCTGGATCGCGGCCATGCGCCGGCACGGCTACAAGGGCGCGTTCGAGCTGGCCGCGACGGTCGACTACCTGTTCGGTTACGACGCGACGGCGGGCGTGGTCGCGGACTGGATGTACGAGCAGCTGGCGGCGAGCTACGTGCTGGACCCGGACAACCAGAAGTTCATGACCCAGTCGAACCCGTGGGCGCTGCACAGCATCACCGAACGGCTGCTGGAAGCGGCGGACCGCAAGCTCTGGGAGTCTCCGGAGCCGGCGACCCTGGCCGCGCTGCAGCAGATCTACCTGGAGACCGAGGGCGACCTGGAAGGCGACGCGGAATAGGCTGCGGCGTGGCGGGCCGTAGCGCAGAGGTCGTCGCGCCCGGTCTCCTAAACCGGGAGGACGCCGGTTCGATTCCGGCCGGTCCCGCCGCGCGGCCGGAAATCATCGGGCCGCGGATGTCGAGGATGCCCTCCCGGCCCCGACCCATCTGCATGAACAGTGCCAAGAACAGCCGCCGGATCGTCGGCAACATCGCCCTGTCTCTCGACGGCCGCACCACCGGAGCCGGCGGCGACTACGACATGGGCTGGATCGTCCCGCACGCGGTCACCGACGTCGCCCGCGACCACATGATCCGGGTGACCGAGCCCGCCACCACCGTCCTGCTCGGCCGCAAGAACTATCAGGGCTTCGGTGGCTTCTGGCCGGCCGTCGCCGGAAACGCCGACGCCGACCCGCGCGACCGGGCCTTCTCGGCCTGGCTCAACCGCACGGAGAAGGTCGTCTTCAGCACGACACTGACCGAGGCGTCTTGGGAGAACTCCCGCATCGTGGCCGGTGACCTGCCGGGCGAGGCGCGCAGGCTGCGCGAGCAGGACGGTGGGGACATGATCGTGCTGGCCAGCGGCAGCATCATCCGCGCCCTGCTCGAAGCCGAACTGCTGGACCGGCTGAGCATCACCTTGTGCCCGGCCCTGGTCGGTGGTGGTGCGCGGTTGCTGGAGGACGGGCTGCCGGCCTCCACGTGGTCGCTCACCGACACGACGATGTCCGCCTCCGGGGCGATCTGCCTGCTCTACGACCGACCCTGACCGGGCTGGGGAGGTCACCGGACTTGGCTTAGCCCGGTGTCGTTTCCTCGATGAAGGTACGGATCGACTGGGCGCACAGCCCCGGCTGATCCTCCGGTATCAAGGTGTAGGCGTCGGCGATCTCGACCAGCCGGCTGTTCGGTAGCCGTTCCGCGAGCCGCTTGCCGTGGTCGGGCCTCATCAAGCGGTCCTCCGTGGCCCATACCACCAGCGCCGGGCGGTCGAAGCCCCGCAGCTGCTCCGCGGCCTCAACGTATTCACCGCTGCGCGTGGCGCGCAGGTAGGTCAGCACGTCGCGGCGGATTCCGGACGAACCCATGGCCGGCTGCAGCCAGGCGTCCATGATCGCGTTCGGCACCGGTCGCTTCGACAGGAGCCCGAAGTTGAGCGCGGAACGGCGGATCGGCCGGATCCGCATTTGCTGCAACGCCAACGCCAATGCCCCGGGGATCTTGGCTGACAGCCATGCCATCTTGCCGGGCAGCCCGGGTGGATAGTTGTCGAAGGATTCCTGGGGGAGCAGGACCAGCCGCCCCACGCGCTCGTCCAGTCCATTCGCGACAATGAGCTGCGCGCCACCCCAGTCGCATCCGACCAGCGTGATGTCCCGCAGGCTCAAGCGTTCCAGGAGCTCCGCGACCAGGCGCGCCAATCCTGGACCGCTGAGATCCGCTCCGGCGCGCATCGGCCGACGATGGGCGCCCAGCGGCAGCTCCAGCACGATGCAGCGGTATTCACCACGGAGGTCTGCCACGACGGAGCGCCACACGGAACGTCCGATGAACAGTCCATTGAGGAAGACGACGACCGGCTTGGCGCCGCCCGTGTCGTCGTAGTCCAGCACGCCGGCGGACAACTCAACCTCAGGCATCGGCATTCCCCGCTCGTATCGCGTACGGCTGCCCACATCATAGGGTCGGGGCCGCGAACCGTCAGTCGGTGTCGCGGCGGCGCAGCAGGTAGGTGTCCATGATCCAGCCGTGCCGCTCGCGGGCTTCCGCGCGCACCCGGCGGATCTCGTCGCTCACCTCGGCCAGCGGCCCGGAGATCAGCAGCTCGTCCTCGGTGCCGATGTACGCGCCCCAGTAGATGTCCACACCCTCGGCCGCCACCGCCCCGAACGTCTGGTGGGCGTCCAGCATCACGATCACGTCGTCGACGTCCGGCGGCCACTGCTCGGCCAGCCGCCGGCCCGTGGTGACCTGGAACGGGCGGCCGATCCGGTTGAGCCCGACGCGGTGCTTGGCGGCCAGCGCCGAGACGCTGCTGATGCCCGGGATCACCTCGTAGGCGAACTTTGTCTCGCCGCGTGCCAGGATCTCGTCCAGGATGCTGATCGTCGAGTCGTACAGCGACGGGTCGCCCCAGACCAGGAACGCGCCGGTCTCCTCGTCGAGCAGGTGCTCGCGGATCAGCGCCTCGGTCACCTCGGCGCGCCGGTGCCGCCAGTCGGCGATGGTGCCCTGGTAGTCGGCCGGGGTGCGGTCGCGGTCCGGGTCCCGGCCCTCGGCGATGCGCCGGCTCGGGCGGGCGTACGCCTTCAGGATCCGGCGCCGGAGCTCGATCATGCTCTCCTTGGCCTCGCCCTTGTCGAGCAGGAAGAACACGTCGGCCCGGCCGATCGCCTTGGCTGCCTGCAGGGTCAGGTGGTCGGGGTCGCCCGCGCCGATCCCGATGACGTAGATCTTCCGCACACCCAGCAGTCTGCCGCACGCCGCGCCGGCGCCGGCGCTGGGGCGTAGGTCAGGCTCAGACGGCGACCGCTGCCGCCCGGGCGTGCTCCAGCGCCAGGTGCAGCGCGCCGTGCAGCGCCGCGTCCGTGCCCAGCGTGCCGTGCTCCACCCGGGTCGGCCCGGGGAACGAGATGGCCGCCCGGACCCGGGGCAGCAGCGCCGGGTGGGTGCCGACCGGCCCGCCCAGCAGGACCAGCGCCGGGTCGACCACGGCCGCGACCGAGATGATCGCGCGAGCCACCGCGGCGGCGAGCACCCGCAGCGTGGGCTCGTCGGCACGGTCGAGCAGGTCGAGCGCCGCCGCCACGTCGTTGGACGGGGCGTCCGAGCGGCCGAGGCCGCCGGCGGCCAGGTCGCCCGCGATGGTCGGGGCCGTCGCGCCGGGCAGGTAGCCGATCTCGCCGGCCAGCCCGTGCGCGCCGCGGACGAGCCGGTCGCCGATGTAGAGGCCGACGCCGAGGCCGGCGCCCACGTAGACGTACGCGAAGCTGGCCTCGCCGGCCGCCCGGCCGGCGCGGTGCTCGGCGAGCGCGGCCAGGTTGACGTCGTTGTCGACCAGGATCGGTGCCGGCACCAGATCGCCGATCATCTCGGTGGGGCTGACCAGGCCCTCGGGGAACGGGGTGCCGGCCAGCGGGACGATCTCGTGGCTGACCGGGTGCACCGGGTTCGCGGTCGAGATGCCGACGGCGCGCAGCGGACCGGGCCCGTTCGGGAAGTCCGACACGGCGGCCCGCACGTTGGCGACCAGGGCGGCCACGTCGCCGGGGGCGCCGGCCCGGCGCCGGTGCTCGCCCAGGGTGCGGCCGGCCAGGTCGGCGGCGCGGGCCCGGACGCCGGACTGGTCCAGCTCCACGGCGAGCACCCAGCCGGCGCGCGCGCCGAGCTCGTAGAACGTGCCGATCCGGCCGCGCCGGCCGGTCTCCTTGAGGCCGGTCGCGTCCAGCAGGCCGCCCTCGACCAGGCGCCGGACCGCCTCGGAGACGGTGGGCCGGGAGTAGCCGGTCACGTCGGCCAGCTCGGCCCGGGTGGTGCGGCCCTGGCGGATTGTCTCGTCGAGCAGGCGGCGGTCGGTCGCCGCGCGCAGCACCGTCTGCGGCAACGCTCGGCCGACATCGCTCACCGTCACCCCTTGTGATCTTCCCGTTGGGTCTCCTACATTAGGACAGCGTTCTAGTTAGGTCACCTAATCAAATGGAGCCAGCGATGACCACAGCCCCGGACGACATCCCCCAAGCCATCCGCGAGACCAAGGCCGAGCTGCGCAAGCGGATCGGTGACTACGCCGGCGCCTGCGCGCGGGCCGAGGCCGCCGTCCGGGCCGAGGTCGCCGAGGTGGTCGCCCTGCGCGATCGCGGCGAGCAGATCTGGCCGGTGGTCCAGTTCGCCGACATCGCCGCCGGCACGGTGCCGGCAGACCTGATCGAGACGGTACGGCGTCGCGGATGCGCCCTGGTCAAGGGCACCTTCGGACGTGAGCGGGCCGAGGCCTGGGACGCCGAGCTGGTGTCGTACCTGGACCGCAACGACTTCGCCGGCACCTACCGTTACGTCGACGACGGCATCTTCGGCGGGCTCTCCGCGAGCAAGCCGTCGATCTTCCCGATCTACTGGTCGCGCCCGCAGATGGAGGCTCGCGAGGACGAGCACATGGTGGCCGTGCGCGGCTTCCTCAACTCCTTCTGGAAGCACGAGTCCGAGGGCAGGACCTGGTTCGACCCGGCGCGCGACACCGCGTACCCGGATCGGGTCCGCCGCCGCGAGCCCGGCACCGACTCCGCCGGGCTGTCCGCGCACACGGATTCGGGCTCGATCGAGCGGTGGCTGCTCCCGGCGTACCAGAAGGTCTTCCGGCATGTCTTCGCCGGCAACCCGGAGGCGTACGACCCGTGGGACGGCGCCTACCGCACCGAGGTGCACGAGTTCGAGTCGACCGTGATGTGCTCGGCGTTCCGGACCTTCCAGGGCTGGACCGCGCTGTCCGACATGGCGCCGACCGAGGGTGTGCTGCACGTGGTGCCGATCCCGTCGGCAATGGCCTACCTGCTGCTGCGGGCCCTGCAGGACGACGTGGCCGACGACGACCTGTGCGGCGCGGCGAACGGCCAGGCGCTGCCGATCAGCGAGCGCTGGCACCCGGCGCTGATGCCCGCGCTGACCCCGATCCCGGCGGTGGAGCCGGGCGACACCGTCTGGTGGCACGGCGACATGATCCACTCGGTCGGCGCGGTCCGGGACCAGCAGGGCTGGGGCAACGTCATGTACATCCCGGCGAGCCCCTACTGCGAGAAGAACGCCGCCTACGCCGCCGAGTGCGGCCAGGCCTTCCGTCGGGGCGTCAGCCCAACCGACTTCGCGGCCGAGGACTACGAGACCGACTGGGTGGGCCGGCCGTCCGTCGACGACCTCAGCCCCACGGGCCGCGCCCAACTCGGCCTCTAGCCAAGGCCGTGTCAGCCAAGGCCGTGTCAGCCAAGGCCGCGTCGGGCGAGGCCGTAGGAAGCGACGCCGCGGCGGGCCGGCGATTGTCAGTCGGGGAGGATCGGGACCGAGGGGTGCAGGTCGCGGCCCAGCGACGCGGCCCGGGTGACCGACGACGAGCCGAACCTGTCCCGGACCGCGTCCAGCGCGGTGTCCAGGCTGTCCTCCACCGCCACCTCGAACGGCAGCTCGAGCTGCACCGCCCCGTCGCTGTCCAGGTTGCCGACCGCGACGCCGACCAGGGTCAGCCCGCGCAGATCGATCAGCGGCCGGGCCTCGGCCAGCAACTGCCGCGCCGTGGTCAGGACCGCGCTCGTCTGCATGGTCGCCTTGAGCAGGCTGCGTGAGCGGGTGACCCGGGTGAAGTCGCCGAAGCGCAGCCGCAGGGTGATCGTGCGGCCCGCCCGGTGCGCCGACCGCATCCGGCGGGTGACCCGGTCGACCAGGGCCGCCAGGGTCGCGTCGATCTCCTCGAACGGGCGGGACCGGCGCCCGAGCGCGCACTGCGCGCCGATCGAGCCGCGCCGGTGGCCGGTGCGGACGCGGCGGGGGTCGCGGTTGTGGGCGAGCGCGTGCAGGTGCCGCCCGGCGTGCGCGCCGATCAACGTGACCAGCGCGGCCTCGCCGAGGCGGGCCACGTGGCCGACGGTCAGGATGCGGTGCTCGCGCAGCTTGCCGGCGGTGACCGGGCCGACGCCCCACAGCCGCTCGATCGGCAACGGGTGCAGGAAGGCGAGCTCCTCGCCGGGTGGCACCACCAGCAGGCCGTCCGGCTTGCCGACCGCGCTGGCGACCTTGGCCAGGAACTTCGTCCGGGCCACGCCGACGGTGATCGGCAGCCCGGCCCGGTCGCGGACCTCGGCGCGCAGCCGGGCGGCGATGGCGGCCGGCGTGCCACGGATCCGCTGCAGCCCGCCGACCTCGAGGAAGGCCTCGTCGATGGAGATGCCCTCGACGATCGGGGTGGTGTCCCGGAAGACCTCGAAGACCAGCTTGCTGGCCGCCGAATACGCCGACATCCGCGGCGGCACGATCAGGGCGTGCGGGCAGAGCGCGCGGGCCTGCGCGATGCCCATCGGCGTGCGGACCCCGTACGCCTTGGCCTCGTAGCTTGCCGCCAGCACGACGCCCCCGCCGACCAGCACCGGGCGGCCCCGCAGCGCGGGGTCGTCGCGCTGCTCGACCGACGCGTAGAACGAGTCGAGGTCAGCGTGCAGGATGGTCGCCTGGTCGGACACCGCGCCATCTTCGCACACATGTTCGAATGAAGCGACGGGTGTCGCAGGTCACGGCGTTGGATGGAAGTAACAGGGTGGCACCCCGGTTATGAGACTTGAGTGCAACACGCTCAATCCTGAACCGGAGGAACATCCCATGGTGCTGCGTACCGACTTCGACCGCCTGACCACCCGCGTCTTCGACTCCGCCACCCGCACCGCCGGCGCCCGCCTGGACGCCTACCGCGAGGGTGACGCCTTCTTCATTGACATCGACCTGCCCGGCATCGACCCGGCCAGCATCGACCTCACCGTGGACCGCAAGGTGCTCAGCGTCCGCGCCGAGCGCAAGCGCGCCGAGCGCGAGGGCGTGCGGTACGTCGTCGCCGAGCGCCCGATGGGCCCGGTCAGCCGGCAGGTCGTGCTGTCCGACGCGCTGGACACCGACCGGCTCGACGCCCGCTACGACAACGGCGTGCTCACCCTGAGCATCCCGGTGACGGAGAAGGCCAAGCCGCGCAAGTTCGAGATCGCCGCCGCCTGAGCTCGGGTGGTCGCTCGGGGCCGCGCACCGATCGAGGTGCGCGGCCCCGGCGCGTCAGTGGGCGAACGCGAAGTAGTTCACGTTGACGAAATCCTCGCCGCCGTCGCGGCCGAAGGTGATGAACACCGTGTGCCGGCCGGTGATGGGCGTGACGTTCGCGGTCCGGGACTCCCAGTCCTGCCAACCGCCGGTGTCCTTGATCTCCAGGGTGGCCGCCGGGGCATTGCCGGGGCTGTCGAGGCGGACCTCGAGCCGGCCGCCGCCGTCGTCGACGTCGGAGGCCACCCGGGCGGCGAACTTGGTGGCCGGCTCGTCGCCGAAGTCCACGTCGTCGAAGCGCAGCCAGTCGCCGTTGCCGATGTAGGCGACGTTCTGCCCGCCACCCTCGTCCTCGGCCTCCTGAACCTGGGTGCCCTGCTGGCCGGAGGCCGCCTCGGCCTGGATCACCGAGTAGGCGTCGATGCCGCCGGGCGCCGGCGTGGTCGGCGAGGGCTCCGTCGAGGGGCTGGCCGGCGCATCGGCCGCGGCGGAGGAGGCGGCCACCGAGGGCGCGGCCACGGCGGCGGAAGCCGGGGCCGGCGTCGCCGAGCCGCCCTGCAAGCGCCCGATCAGGTAACCGAGCAGGACGAGCGCCAACCCGGCCGCGGCGAGCACGAGCCGGTTGCGGGTGACCCGCGACCGGGAGTGGTAGACGCCGGCCGGCGGGGAGGCAGGAGTAGTCATCGGCTCAGCAGGATAACGCAGCCGAACGCCGCCCCGGGACATCGGTGACCGTCATCAGATCAGCGGGATGACCTCCTTGGCGACCGCCGTGGCCTCGGCCAGGTTTTCGGCGTCGCTGTCGCCACGGCTGTAGACGTCGATCGACACGGTGCCGTAGAGCACGTACAGGTGCCCGGCCAGCTGGAAAGCGTCCTGACCGACGTTGTCCACCGGCGTCGCGTCAGCGATCTTGACCTTGAAGTCGTTCTCGGTGGTCCGGCCCAGGAAGACGGCGAGCTGGCCGCCGGACTGCTGCCACTGGCAGTACCGGTTCTCCTCGCCCGGTCGCAGGCCGTCCTCGTCGATCTGGGTGACGTCGCGTCCGGTCAGCCCGGTGACCTGCTCCTCGGTGAGCAGGCCGCAGGGGTCGGGAATGTCGCCGGAGTCCTTGACCGAGTCGCCGAGCCCGCTCGCGGCGGTGGGCGGCGGCGCCGTGTCGGGAGCGGTGGCGGTCGCGGGGCTGCCCGGGTCGGCGCATCCGGTCAGGGCGGCGAGGGCGATGACGGCGGTGAGGGCGGCGAGCGGGCGGCGATGGTTCATGGCTCTCCCTGGGTCCCCGCCGCGTGGTGCGGCGTTTGCCCAGGTTGCCGCCTCCCGCGGGGCACCGGAAGGGCCGGTGCCCCGGGTTGACACGGAGGCGGGAGAACTTCAGCCGTTAGGTGCGAGCGCGGTGAGGATCTCCTCGGCCCGCTCGCCGGCCGCCCGGCGGTCGGCGTCCGGGGAGCCGATGAACGGATCCCAGTTCAGGTCGTAGAAGAGCTCGGTGACGCCGGCCTCCGCGTAGAGCTGGGCACCCGCCCGGATCTGGTCCCAGGTGCCCGAGAGCGGCACGTTGTCCTCCCGCAGCCCGGCCTTGACCACGCCCCGCACGACGATCCGGATCAGGTCCGGGTCGCGGCCGGACTCCTCGGCGGCCCGGCGCACGATCTGCGTGCCCCGGGCGATGTCGTCGAGGCTGGCCCGGCTGCTGCTGACCCAGCCCTCGGCGATCCGCCCGGCCCGGCGCAGCGCGATGTCCGCGGTGCCGCCCAGCAGGATCGGCGGGCCGCCGGGCTGTACTGGAGCGGGGGCCATGACACTCGGCGGCACGGTGTAGAACTCGCCGTCGAAGGCGGCGGGCTCGCCCTTGAAGAGGGTGCGCAGCACCCGCAGATACTCCTCGGTGCGGCGCCCGCGCGGATTCGGGTTCGACCCGGTCGCCACGAACTCCACCTCGGACCAGCCCGTGCCCAGGCCCAGGTCGAAGCGGCCACCGGAGAGCACGTCAAGCGTGCTCGCCTGCTTGGCGAGGTAGGTGGGTGACAGGTACGGCAGGTTGATCACGGCGACGCCGAGCCGGATCTGGGTCGTCCGGGCGGCCGCGTAGGTCAGCGCCAGCAGCGGATCGAGCACGCTGCGGTAGACCGGCGCGAGATCCTGGTCGTCGCCGGCCAGCAGCCGCTGGAACGACCACAGGCCGTAGTAGCCCAGCTCCTCGGCCCGCATCGCGAACCCGGTCAACGACAGGGGATCCGCCCACACCCCGGACACCGGGCACCCGCAGCTGATCAACATGCGGTTCACGGTACTGCCGCCCGCCGGAGGGGGCCACCGAGAGGGCCATGGCAGGCTGACGGCATGCCGCTGACGCTGGTGGAGATGGACTCCGACGACTTCGCCCGCCGCCGGGCGCCGATGATCGCCGGCTACGCCGAGGCGATCGCGATATCCCGCGGGCTGACCGCGGCCGAGGCGGCGGCCGAGGCCGCGCGCGACGTCGCCGAGCGGTTGCCCCGCGGTGCCGCGACCCCCGGCCAGCTCATGCGCAAGGCGCTGCGGGACGGCACCGAGGTCGGCTGGATCTGGGTGACCCTGCCGGGCCCGGCCCGGCCGGAGCTGGCCTGGATCGGCGACATCGAGGTCGATTCCGGCTTCCGGTCCCGGGGGTACGCCGGAGCAATCATCACGGCCGTCGAGGCGGAACTGGCCGGCCGCGGCGTGCCCAGGCTCGGCCTGAACGTCTTCGGCGCCAACAGCACGGCGATCGGCGTCTACGAGCGGCTCGGCTTCGAGGTGTACGCGCAGCAGCGCGCCCGAGCACTGACCGGCATACCCGCGGCCGAGGGGATCGAGCTGACCCCGATGACCGACTACGAGAGCCGGATCGAGGCGCTGTTCGCCGACTACGCCCGGGACCTCGTTCATGAGCAGGGGCTGTGGCACGGCGAGGCCGAGACCCGGGCGGCCCGCGAACTGGCTGAGCTGCTCCCCCGCGGGGTGCGGACCGAGGGGATGATCCTGCGCACGGTGACGGCTGACGGCGTACCGGTGGGGTGGGTTTGGGTCGGCCTGCCGGCACCGCCGCGGCCCGGCCTGGGCTGGCTGCACAACATCGAGATCGACGAGGCCTGCCGGGGTCGAGGGCACGGCCGGGCGGCCATCGCCGCGGTCGAGGGCGAGCTGGCCCGCCGGGGCGTTCGCCGGATGGGGCTCAACGTGCACGGCGCCAATACGGGCGCCCGCCGGTTCTACGACCGGCTCGGCTACCGGGTGCTGGCCCAGCAGATGGCCAAGGACCTGCCGGCCCGGTGAGGCGACCGCCTACCGCTCGGCCTCCGCCTTGGCGAGGAACTGCTGCATCCAGGCGAGGCGGTGCGCGCTCAGGCCGGCCTCCCGGGCCTGGGCGATCGACTCCCGGACGTGGGCCAGGCCCTGCTCGCGCAGGCCGTCGGCCAGCTCCGCGATGCCCAGCGCGATGGTGCCGCCGGGGATCCAGCGGGGGTCGCCGAGCTCGGCGCGCAGCTCGTGCGAGATGCGCAGGTGCTCGAGGGCCTTGTCCGACTGCAGGTCGGACATCGCGTAGTAGAAGCCGACGTGCCGGTGCACCTCGGAGCGCAGCAGCAGGTCGCCGTGCCGGTCGGCCAGGTCGAGCGCCTCCCAGTAGTACGGCATCGCCGCCTCCCAGTCCTGGCGCAGCACCTGGTGGACCAGGCCGACGCCGAACAGCGACTCGGCCGTGCCCGCCGAGTCCCCGAGGTCGCGCCGGATCTCCAGGGCCTGTTGGAAGAGTGCTTCCTCGCCCTCGCTGTCGGCCTTGCCGAGGTCGTCGTCATCGAGCGCCCGGAAGTGCATGAGCATGGCCTGCCGGTCCAGCACCGCGGCCTCCAGCGCCCGGTCGCCGTCCGCCCGGGCCCGGGTCAGCAGCTCCTGGAAGGTCCGCTCGGCCGCCTCGTAGTCGCCGGTCCGGAAGGCCGCCTCGACCATCGCCTCGTTACCGGCCGCCAGTGTGTCCCCCGTTGTCCCCATTCTTCGGAGGTTACTGCCGATGTGGCGCCCAGGGTGTCCCCCTGCCCGTTTGCTTGCTTCGGCCTGCTCGAATCGGGGTATGACCGACGATGCCGAAATCCGCCTCGCCGCCATCGCCGGGCTGATCCGGGAGGCCGAGCTGCTCCGGGTCCGCCGGGCCGAGCTGGGTCAGCGCCTGGCGGAGCAGTCGGCTGCCCTGAGCGAGCTGCGGGAGCGGTGGGCCGGGGAGGTCCGCGACGTCGAGCGGCTCGAGGGTCTCTCGCTGTCCCGGGTGCTGGTCGCGTTGCGTGGCACGCACGCCGAGGAGTTGTCCCGCGAGCAGGCCGAGGCCGACGCGGCCCGCTACCGGGTCGCCGAGGGGGAGAGCCGGCTGGCCGCGATCAGCGCGGAGCGGGCGGCCGTCGAGGCCCGGCTGACCGGCCTGGCCGACCTGCCGGCCCGGTTCGCCGCGGCCGTCGACGCCAAGGAACGCCAGCTGCGCCGGGACGGCGGGCCGCAGCTCGCGCGGCTGCTGACCCTGGCCGAGCAGCGGGGCCGGGTCGAGGCGGAGCTGCGCGAGCTGGCCGAGGCGGGCGCGGCGGCGGAGGCCGCGTGGCTGGCCCTGGGTGAGGTCCGCCGGCAGCTGGACCTCGCGTCGGGCCGCAAGTCGGCCGACAACTGGCTGGGCGGCGCGCTGCTGGCCGGCAAGCCGAACTGGCTCGACGGCGTCGCCTGGGCGGCGGCACACGCCGACCGCTGTGTCGCGGTGCTGCACACCGAGCTGGGCGATGTCGGCCTGGCCCGGCCGCTGGGCAACCCGGCGCCGCCGGCGCCGGCGGCGGTGCGCCCGATCGGCTTCCTGGAGACCGTCTTCTCGGACGTGTTCGTCAGGGACCAGCTCAACCGGGCCCGGCGCAACGTGGACCGCTCGGCCCACCTGGTCGCCGGGGTGCGCCAGGACGTCGCCCTGCGCACCAACGCCGCCCGCGCCTACCGGGAGGCCGTGCTGCGGGAGCGCCGGGAGCTCCTGACCAGCTGACCGACGCGGCGTGCCCGCGAGCCGGCCGGCGGCGGGCCCCGGGTCAGCTCGCGGCCAGCGCCTCCTGGATCGGGGTGTCGCCGGCGAACAGCTCGAACGTCTTGCCGATCGTGGCCGGGGTGGTCAGCACGGCGGCCAGCACCGCCGCCACGTCGTCGCGCGGGACCGGGCCGCGGTTGCCCGGCTCGATCGAGATCCTGACCAGGCCGGTGCCGGGGTCGTCGGTGAGGGAGCCCGGCCGGACGATCGTGTAGTCCAGGCCGCTGGCCCGGACGTACTCGTCGGCCTCGGCCTTGGCCACGAGGTATTCCCGCATCGACTCGCCCGCGGACTCCGGCCGGTCCGCCCCGATCGACGAGACCATGACGTAACGGCGCACCCCGGTGGCCCGGGCCGCGTCGGCCAGCTTGACCGCGCCGCCCAGGTCGACCGTCCGCTTGCGCTCGGGCCCGCTGCCCGGTCCGGCGCCGGCCGCGAACACCACGGCGTCCGCGCCCTTGACGTACGCGTCCAGGGTCTCGTCGTTTTCCAGGTCACCGAGGACCGGGACCGCGCCGGCCGCGGTGAGGTCGGCGGCGTGTGCGGGGGAGCGGACGAGGCCGCGGGCGGTGTGGCCCCGGGCGGCGAGCAGGCGGAGCAGGCGGAGGGCGACCTTGCCGTGGCCGCCGGCGACGAGAATGTCCATACCCCAGTTCTACTCCGCCGGCTGCGGGACCGCCTGGAACGCGAAGTCGGTCACGTCGGCGGCCAGTTCGGTGAAGTCGGTGCCGTACGCGGTCGGTTCGACGATCCGCAGCACCAGGGCGAACGGCCGGTCCGCGCCGTACCGCCGGTCCAACTCGCGGTGCCGGGCGGTGAGGTAGCGGGCGGCCGCCAGATTCGCGCCCGCGGTGAGGCCGCCCAGCAGGAAGACGGGACGGCCGCGGGCCGGTCCCCAGAACCGGGCCAGCAAGACGTAGGTGGCGTCCGGGGTCCGGGCGTATTCCTGCCCGCCGACGGTGAAGGCGAGTCTGACCTTGGCCGGATCGGCGTCCGCGAAGGTCACGCCGCGCAGGATGGTGCGCAGGTGGACGGCGGTGCGGGGATTGGCGATGCCGGGGCCGCCGACGCAGAACTCCGTCAGCCTGCCGATCTCCCCGGCGGGCTCGGGCTCGCCGACCCGGTCCGCCCGGGCGCCGCACTCCCGGGCGATGGTCGCCAGCTCCACCAGCGCGGCGACGTCGCGGCGGTGGACGCTGTTCTCGCTCGGGGACGACGCGTGCCGGGAGGCCACCAGCAGGCAGGTCGCACCCTCGGTGAGGCCGAAGAACGCGCGTTCGCGGCTCAGCCTGCGGCGGCGCAGCAGGAATCCGGCGAGCCAGACGGCGGCACCGGCGATGACGCTCGCCAGCAGATTGATGAGAAGGTCGCCCACGCAGCCATGATGTCCGATGGCTTCGGGGGTGGTTCAGGCGGACTCGCGGATCACCAGGGTCGGCTGGAAGATCACCGAGCGCGGCAGCCGGCCCGGCGTGGCGATGTGGGCCATCAGCACCTCGGCCATCTCGGCGGCCATCTCCTCGACCGGCTGGCGGATCGTGGTCAGCGGCGGCCGGCAGTCGAGGGCGGCGCTGCTGTCGTCGAAGCCGATCACCGCGACGTCGTCGGGCACCCGGCGGCCGAGGTCCTGCACCGCCCGCAGCGCGCCCTCGGCCATCAGGTCGCTCGCCACGAAGAGGCCGTCGATGTCGGGGTGTTCGGTGAGCAGCCGGCGCGCGCAGGCCTCGCCGCCGTGCCGGGTGAAGTCGCTCTCGATCGCCGGCACGTCCGGAATGCCGTGGCCGGCCAGGTATGACCGGAAGCCGTCGAGCCGGTCCGCGCCGGCCGGGCTGTCCAGCGGGCCGCTGATGGTGGCCGGCCGCCGGCAGCCGCGGCCCAACAGGTGCTCGGCGGCGAGCCGGGCGCCGAGGCGCTGGTCGACGTCGACGAAGCTGGCGGCCAGGTGCGAGGCGGGCCGGGCCGAGACCACCGCCGGGATGCCGAGCTCGTACACCTGGCGGGGGAGCGGGTCCTGCTCGTGGCTGCTGATCAGCAGTACCCCGTCGACGTGGCCCTGCCGCAGGTAGCGGATGACGTGGTGATGGTCCGTCGAGTCGGTCGGCATGATCACCAGGTGGATGTCGTGCGGGCGCAGCGCGCCGGTGGCGCCGGCGGTGACCCGGCCGAAGTACGGGTCCGTGAAGATCCGGTTCAGGAACGAGGAGTCGGACGGCCGGTCGGGCTCGGAGATGACCAGGGCCACGGAGTTCGACTTGCGGGTGACCAGCGAGCGGGCCGCCACGTTCGGCACGTAGCCGGTCGCGGCGATGGCCCGCTGGACGATCTCCCGGATCTTGGCGTCGACGCTGGGCGCACCGTTGATCACCCGGGACACGGTGGCCCGCGAGACCCCGGCCGCCTCGGCGACCTGGTCCATCGTCGGGTGCTGCCCTCCGCGGGCGGGCCGGGTAGTCATGGCGTCTGTTATAGCACCAGGCGAATTCCGCCTGAGAGCGCTTTCTCGGCCGCGGGTGAGCCGCCGCGGGCCGCCGAGGCCCCCTGCTGCCCCGGCGGCCCGCGACGTCATCTCACGGCCGCCCGTTGGCGCCGCACTTGATGATCGGGCGGATGCAGTCGTTGACCCGGCGGGCCATCTCCTCCACCGGCCAGGCGTTGAAGAAGTCGCCGTGCATCGTGTAGCCGGCGCCGGACGCGAGCCGGAAGCCCGCCGTGCTGCCGTTCACCGGGTAGCGCATGACCTGGCGCAGCTTCGGCACGACGACCGGGTGGGTGGCCGGGCACGCGTTGCCGACCGGGTACGCCATGTGGCTCTTGTGGTCGGCCGAGTCCAGGTTGACCCCGTCCCAGCAGTGCGGGAAGTCCAGGTACGACTCCAGCATCGTGCCCGCCGGACAGGTCACGAAGTCGTGCCCCGAGCCGGCGTCCCCGGCGTGCAGGCAGGACCAGCGCGAGATGGTGTTGTCGTTCGGCCCGGTGGCCTTGGCGTTGCCCGCCACGATCCGCAGGCCGAACGGCAGCGGCTGGGTCTGCGCGATCAGCGCGTCGCTGACCCCCTCGCCCAGGTAGTAGAAGATCCCGGTGGTCGGCTCGACCGGCACGTTGTTGTTGTAGAACGTCGGGATCCAGTACGACGACTTGTCGATCGACGGGTTGCAGTTGCTGTTCGCGTTGAACAGGTCGGTGACCGTCGAGTGGGCGTTGGTCACCACGCTGCCGAAGAAGCTGTGCATGTGCGAGGCGCCCGGCATGTTCGGGAACACGATCGGGTCGTCGGGCAGCCGGTGGCTGAACGGGCAGTCGGCGAGGAACTCGGAGACGCGGACGGCGCCGGGCGGGATGGTCGGCGGGGTGGTGCCGCCGCTGCCGTACACCTCGAACTCGGCCAGCGAGACACCCCACTGGGTGGCGCGGGCGGTGGACTGCATGCGGACGTAGCGTCCGGAGCCGGTGACGGCGACGGTCTGCCGACCGCCGGTGCCGGCGACGTCGGCCTTGACGGTGGTCCAGGCGCTGCCGTCGGCGGAGACCTGGAGGTTGAAGGTCCTGGCGTACGCGGTCTCCCAGTCGAGCACCACCGAGGAGAGGGTGGCGGTGCCGCCGAGGTCGACCTGCAGCCACTGCGGGTCGCTGAACGCGCTGGACCAGCGGGTGCCCAGGTTGCCGTCGACGGCGTTCGAGGCGGGGAAGGCCGCGGACTCCGTCGACGAGGCGGTGGCCGGCCGGCCCGCCGAGAGCAGCCCGTCGGCGGCGCTGGCGGAGCTCTGGGCGACGGCGAGGTAGGTGGTGAGGATGGCCGCTACCGCGGCCGCGATGGACAAACTTCGCTTGCGCATGGGGATCCTTCCTGGTGCGGTCAGCTCACTTGTAGACGCGGACGTAGTCGACGAGCATCCGAGCCGGGAACGGGGTGGTGGCGTCGATCGGGCCGGGGAAGTCGCCGCCGACGGCCAGGTTGAGGATGAGGTAGAACGGGTGGTCGAAGATCCACGGACCGCGGGTCGCCTCGACGGTCGCCTTGCTGGCGTAGAAGACCTGGTTGCCGTCGAGCAGGAACCTGATGCCCTTGCTGTCCCACTCCGCCGCCCAGACGTGGAAGTCCTGCGACAGGTCCACGGTGGCGTACTTCTGGCCGTAGCCGCCGGCGCCGTTGTACTGCGGGGCGTGCAGCGTGGAGTAGGCCTCGCCGGTGTTGCGGCCGAGGACCTCCATGATGTCGATCTCGCCGTTGTAGGGCCACGGCCGGCCGGTGAGGAAGTCGGCGCCCATCATCCAGAACGCCGGCCACAGCCCGTTGCCCTTCGGCACCTTGATCCGGGCCTCGACCCGGCCATACTGGGTGGTGAACTTGCCGCCGGTGTTCATCCGGGCCGAGGTGTATTCGCGGCCGTTGGAGGCTTCCTTGCGGGCCTCGATGACCAGGCTGCCGGCGCCGTCGGTCTGCGCGTTGTTGCTGTTCTCGGTGTAGTACTGGATCTCGCCGTTCTGCGGCACGCCCGGGTCGTAGGTCCACTTCGCCGTGCTGGGCCGGGTGCCCGCGGCGTCGTTGAACTCGTCGTTGAAGACCAGCCGGGTGGCCGGGAACGCCGGGTCGGCGGGCTGGGCCGGCGGGGTGTTCGGGGCGCCGCCGGTGCCGTAGACGTTGAAGTCGTAGAGCGAATAGCCGTACGGGCCGGAGCGGGCGGTGCCGTACATCCGCACGTAGCGGCCGGTGCCGGTGACGTTCAGGACCTCCTTGAAGCCCTTGCCGGTGGTGGTCGAGTAGATATCGGTCCAGGTGGTCGCGTTCGGCGAGACCTGGATCCGGTACGCGGTCGCGTAGGCCGGGTCCCACTGCAGCTCCACCCGGCTGATCTGGGCGGTGGCGCCGAGGTCGACGGAGATCCAGCCGGGGTCGACCCAGCCGGTGGTCGAACTGGTCGCCCAGCGGGTGGCCGGGTCCAGGTCGAAGGCCTTGTTCACGGTGCACGGGTTGCAGTTGACGTCGTTCTGCTCGCTCGACGCCGCGCCCGGCTTGTTGTAGGAGAGCAGCGTCGCGCCGTCGGGTGGCTGCGTCGGCGGCGTGCCGTCGCTCGCGAACACCTGGAACTCCCAGAGCGAGTAGCCGTAGATCGCCAGGGCCCGCTCGGTCAGGTTGAGCCGGACGTACCGGGTGGTGCCGGCCACCGTGACGGTCTGCTCGCCGGCGTTGCCGCGCAGCGTCCCGGTGGCGTTGGTGAAGGTGGTGCCGTTGGTGGAGAACTGGACCGTGAAGGCCGTCGCGTACGCGGCCTCCCAGTTCAGCTTCACGCTGCTGACCGCGGTCGGGGCACCGAGGTCGACCTGCAGCCACTGTGCCGCCGAGAACGCGCTGGACCAGCGGGTCCCGGTGTTGCCGTCGGTGGCGGCGGAGGCCGGGGTCCCGGCCCACTCGACGGAGGACGCGGTGGTCGGTTTGCCTTGCGAGACCACGACCTCGGCGGCGTCGGCGCCCCGGATCGTGGCGACCAGATAGGCGGCGAGCAGGCCGAGCAGGGCGAGGGTGAGCGCGGCGAACCGCGTGGGCGCGAGTCGGCGCCCACCACCTCGGAAAACTGCGGGACTCATGGACGGTCCTCCTTGGGGGAGATCAAGAGGGGGCGGGGGATCGAGACCGGGGATGTGTCGGTGCGGTTTCCGGAGTGCTTCGGGGATGAGAAAGCGCTCTCTGGTTTGCCACTCTGAACCGGCGTATCGCCGGTGTCAATGCCTGGTAGAGGCTTGGGAAGCGCTCTCTCGGCGCTGCGCCCGCGGTTCATCTTGGATCGATGCAGGTGAACGGCCCGTCGGGCGATCACAGCGGGCCGCGAAGTCTCCGGTTCCGGAACCGCCGGAAGGTCAGCGCGACGCGTCGGCGCTGTCGAGCAGCAGCCGGCCGGCCTCGGCGGCGGGCACCGGGCGGGAGAAGTAGAAACCCTGGGCGAATGTGCAGCCCATGTCGCGCAGCGCGGCGAGCTGGCCGTACTCCTCGATGCCCTCGGCCACGGTGGACATGCCGAGGCTCTGGCCGAGCTGGACGATGGTGCCGGCCAGCGCGGCGTCGTCGGCCTGCTCGCCGAGCCGCTCCACGAACGAGCGGTCGATCTTGAGCGTGTCCACCGGGAAGCGGCGCAGGTAGGCCAGCGACGAGTAGCCGGTGCCGAAGTCGTCGATCGCCAGGGTGACGCCGAGCGCCTTGAGCCGGACCAGCTGGGCCAGGTTCTCCTCGGTGTCGGTCATCAGCACGCTCTCGGTCATCTCGAGGCAGAGCTGGTCGGCCGGCATGCCGGTCTCGGCCAGCACCTCGCGGAGCACCGCCGGCAGGTCGCTGCGGTCGAACTGGCGCACCGAGACGTTGACCGCCATCTTGACCGGGCGCCGGCCGTCCCGCTGCGCCCACTCCATCGCCTGGCGGCACGCCTCCTGGAGCACCCAGCGGCCGAGCGGCACGATCAGCCCGGTGGCCTCGGCGATCGGGATGAAGTCGAGCGGGCTGATCATGCCGCGGACCGGGTGCTGCCAGCGCACCAGGGCCTCGAAGCCGACCACCCGGCTGTCGGCCAGGTTGATGGTGGGCTGGTAGTGCAGCCTGAGCTCGCCGCGGTCCAGCGCCAGGCGCAGGTCGGCCTCGAGCTCCAGGCGCTCGACCAGGCCGGCCAGCATCCGCGGGTCGTAGCTGGCGAAGCTGCTGCCGGCGGCGCCCTTGGCCTGGTACATGGCCAGGTCGGCGTTGCGCATGAGCTGCTCGGCCGCGCCGGCGTATCCGCCGCCGCTGCCGTCGCCGGCGCTGCTGCTGCTGCCGGCGGCGGCGGCGAGCGTGGCGTGCGAGGCCAGCCCGATGCTGCCGCGGACGTGCAGGTTGCGGGTGTCGATCCGGAACGGCTCGGGCAGCTCGTCGACGATGCGCCGGGCGACGGCCTCGGCCTCACCCGTGCCGCGCGCCGACCGGATCAGCACGGCGAACTCGTCGCCGCCGAAGCGCGCCACCACGTCGCCCGCGCGCACCGAGGCGGTCAGCCGTTCGGCGACCCGGATCAGCAACTGGTCGCCGGCCAGGTGGCCGAGGCTGTCGTTGACCTCCTTGAAGCCGTCCAGGTCGAGGAAGAGCACGGTCACTTCGTCGTCCTCGCCGCGCTGCTCCAGCGCCTCGGCCACCCGCTCGCGGAACAGGGCGCGGTTGGCGAGCTGGGTCAGGGCGTCGTGATACGCCTCGTGCACGAGTTGCTCCTGCAGCTCCCTGCGCTCGGTGACGTCGCGGGTGTTGAGGACCAGGCCGCCGACATTGGGGTCGCCGAGCAGGTTGGTGACCGTGATCTCGGCCTGGCGCGGTCCGCGGGTGCGGTGCGGCACGGTGAGCTCGATGACCGTGGTCGCGTACGGGCGGCCGCTGACCGAGCGCAGCGCGTCGGCGAGGCGGGCGCTGGACTCCGGGTCCAGGATGCAAGTGAGCGGGCGCCCGGTGAGCGTCCTCGGCCACCAGCCGAAGATCCGCTGCACGGACTCGCTCTGGTACAGCACCACGGCGTCGGTGTCGACCACGGTGACGACGTCGGTGCTGTGCTGCACGAGCGAGTGGAAGCGCTGCTCGCTGGAGTAGAGCTCGGCGGTCCGGTCGGCGACGCGGGTCTCCAGGTCGCGGGTCAGGTTGCGGTTCTCCAGCAGGGTGAGCAGCTGGCGGCCGACGATCAGCAGGATCAGGACCGAGCGGGTGTAGGCGACGAAGTCGGTGGCGTGCCCGGTGCGGGCGAACCACACGATGCTGGTGATCAGCGCGGCCAGCACGGCCACATACGGCAGCAGCACGCCGAACGGCTGGCCGCTCTCGCCGTCCGCCGGCGGCAGCGCACGGTCGGCCGCGGTGGGTGACCCGGCCGGCTTGGTGGCGGCGAGCAGGATCAGCGAGAAGCCCGCGAACCAGCCGATGTCGGTGGCGCTGCCGGAGACGTACGCCCCGGTCAGGTTGAGGTAGGCGTACCCGATGTCGGAGACCGCGAAGGCGACGGTGCCGGCGCCGACCAGCGCGAGGTGGCCGAAGTCGCGGCCGCGGCGGCGCTGCAGCGCCAGCATGTAGACCACGATCGTCACCATGACGATGTCGCCGAGCGGATACCCGAGGCTGATGTAGAGGGTCAGCGCGCTGTCGTCGCGGGCCTCGATCAGCGGTTCGAGGACCAGGAACCAGGCGATCAGCAGCAGCGAGGCGGCGACCATCAGGCCGTCCAGCACGCTGCGGGCCCGGTTGGCCGCGCTCTGGGTGGCGACCGGCAGCACCAGCAGGCCGGCCGAGGTCAGCAGGATCATGCCGTGGTAGCCGATGTCGGCCGCGGACGGCAACGGCACCGAGCCGGTGACGGACTTCAGCCAGACGGCGCAGGCCATGCCGATGCCCCAGGCGAGCACGCCGAGGCCGAGCAGGGTCCAGCCGGCCCGGATCCGGCCGCGGAACGCCGTGGCGCGGATCAGGCAGACGAGGGCCGCGGCGACGGCAGCGGCGCACAACCCGGGGCCCGAGACGGCCCGCGCGGCGGCCGGGCCGCCGACTCCGGTGCTGAGCACCACGCCGAAGGCGACGACGAGGACGGCGACGGCGAGGCAGAGCTGTGCCCAGCGCCGGACGGCGTCCGGTGCGGGCGGTGCTGCGCTGACTGCCATCTGCGGAATCTCCGGTCTGCCCGGCCACCCGGGCGGGGCGGTCGTACCAGCCGAGATCGGATCGCGGGGGTACGGACCTGAGGGGTTTCGCCCCGGTGGATCGCGTTCATTGACACGCTTCACTGGCATGTGACAACGTTGTCAACGGACGATGACGTCGTTAACCGGAGGTATCTCGATGACCCGTCGGCTCCTGGTGGTTTCGCTGCTGATCGCCTGCTGCGGCGCCGCGACCCCCGCCCAGGCCCGCGCCGCCGAGGACGACCCCGTCACCCTGGTGCATCCGTTCGTCGGCACCCAGAACTTCGGCAATACCTTCCCCGGTGCGAGCGCGCCGTTCGGCATGGTCCAGGTCAGCCCGGACACCGGCGGGCAGGGCGGCTACGACTACGAGCAGGGCAGCATCTACGGCTTCAGCCAGACGCACCTGTCCGGCGTCGGCTGCGGGGTCGCCGGGGAGCTGCCGATGCTGCCCACCACGGGCGCGGTCGACTCCGCCGACCCGAACCAGTACCGCTCGCCCTTCTCGCACGCCGACGAGGAGGCCGAGCCGGGCTACTACCGGGTCGGCCTCACCAAGTACCAAACCACCGCCGAGCTGACCGCCACCGCCCGCACCGGCTGGCAGCGATACACGTTCCCGGCCACCGGCGCCGCCAACGTGCTGTTCAACACGGGCCGGGCCAACCAGCCCGTGTTCGACTCCGAGATCCACGTCGTCGGCGACCGTACCGTCGAGGGCCGGGTGCGGGCCGGCAACTTCTGCGCCGGCAAGGACGACCACACGGTCTACTTCACGGCCAGCTTCGACCGCCCGTTCGCCGCCACCGGCACCTGGCGCGGCTCGGCGCTCACACCCGGCGGCCGCGACGCGGCCGGCTCCGGCGCCAACGGCGCCTGGGTCACCTTCGACGCGACCGAGGACCGGGACGTGGTCGTCAAGGTCGGGCTCTCCTACACCGGCCCGGCGGGCGCCCGGCAGAACCTGGCCGCCGAGACCGCCGACTCGTACGACTTCGCCGCCACCCGGGCGGCCCTGCGCTCGACCTGGGCCGCCGAGCTGGACCGGATCACCGTCGGCGGCGGTACGGCCGACCGGCGCGGCGTCTTCTACACCGCGCTCTACCACTCCCTGCTGCACCCGAACCTGGCCGGCGACGTCGACGGCCGGTACGTGGGCTTCGACCGCGCGGTGCACACCGCGGACGGGTACACGCCGTACCAGAACTTCTCGCTGTGGGACACCTACCGGCCGCAGAACCAGTTGCTGGAGCTGCTGGTGCCGGCGGTCGCGCGGGACGTGGCGCTGTCGGTGGTCGCGATCGGGCGCGACGGCGGCTGGCTGCCGCGCTGGGCGCTGGCCAACAGCGAGACCAACATCATGACCGGGGACCCGGTCACCCCGTTCCTGGTCGAGGCCTGGTCGAAGGGGCTGCTCGCCGGGCACGAGCAGGAGGCGTACGCGCTCCTGCGGAAGAACGCGACCGCCCAGCCGCCGGCGGGCTCGCCGTACAACGGGCGCACGGGTCAGGACTTCTACGCCGCCCGCGGCTACGTCCCGTCCGGGCTGACCCGCGGCAAGGACTGCGTCGACAAGGGCGGCGACAACGACTGCGACCACCCGGCGTCGGCGACCCTGGAGTACGCGGCCGCCGATGCGGCGCTGGCGCTGATGGCCAAGGGGCTCGGCAAGCCCGCGGACGCGGCGCTGTTCGCGGGCCGGGGACAGTGGTATCGCAACCTTTGGGACTCCTCGATCAAGCAGTTCCGCCCGCGGACCGTCGACGGGACCTGGCTGACCCCGTACGACCCGGTGGCCGCGGCCGAGCAGTTCCACGAGGGCGGGGCCTACCAGTACCAGTGGCTGGTGCCGCAGGATCCGGCCGGGCTGGTGCGGCTCATGGGCGGCCGGGCGGCGACCGAGCAGCGGCTGGACGACTTCTTCGCCTACGACAAGCTGCTCACCGACCCCGCCGGCACCGCGCGCACCGACTGGATCGCCAGCCCGTACGACTACTACGCCAAGCCGACGTACAACCCGAACAACGAGCCGGACCTGCTGGCGCCGTACCTGTATCTCTGGGCGGGTGACCCGGCGAAGACCGCGACCGTCGTGCGGGCCGCGATGACGCTCTTCACCACCGGGCCCGACGGCATGACCGGCAACGACGACCTCGGCACGATGAGCGCCTGGTACGTCTTCTCCGCGCTCGGCCTCTATCCGACCATGAGCGGCGCGAACTTCCTGGCGCTGTCCAGCCCGGTGTTCCCGTCGGCGACCGTCCGGACCGGGACCAAGACACTGACCATCACCGCGCCCGGCGCCTCGGACGCCAAGCGTTACATCCAGCGGGTCAAGCTCAACGGCGCGCCCGTCGCGAAGACCTGGCTCGGCTGGTCGGCGGTCGCCCATGGCGGCAAAATCACCCACACGCTGGGCGCCGGACCGTCGTCCTGGGGCACCTCGGTCGCGGCCCAGCCGCCGTCGGTCAACCAAGCCCCGGCGGACAGCCGTACCCATGTCGACGCCGCCATCCGCCCGGCAAGCGCGGCGCTGCCGGCTGGCTCGGCCACCGCGCAGCAGGCGACGTTCCAGGTCGACGTGGTCGGCCAGGCGCCGCTGCTGATCTCGCCCCGGGTCACCGCGACGGCGCCCGCGGGGTGGCGGGTGACGGTCACCCCACGCACGCCGAAGATCCTGGTGAGCCGGCACCTTCCGATCGGCACGACCGCCACGGTCACCGTGCAGGCGCCGGCCGGCACGCCCGTGGGGGCGTACGAGATCGGGGTCTCGGTGAGCGCGACCGGCACGCCGACGGTGAAACGAACGGCCTCGATCTTGGTCCGGGAACCTCTCACCTGCGCCCCGGCGGCGGGCGCCGGGTGCCCGATCGACCTCGGCGCCGAGCGCACCGTCGACGGCACAGCGACCGTGGCCGCCCCGACGGAGGGCAACTTCGACGGCGGCGGCTGGAGCTACGACGCCGGCCTGCTGCCGGCGGCCGGGCCGGTGACCTGGGGCGGCGTGACCTACCAGGCCCCGGACCCGGCGGGGGCGGCGACGAACTTCGTCCAGGCCCGGGGCCAGTCGCTGCTGCTGCCGACCGGCGACCACGCGGCGGTGCACCTGGTCGCGACGACCCACAACGGGCCGGTGACGGCCGCGCTGACGATCGGCTACGCCGACGGCACCTCCGCCCCCGCCACGGTGACCGTGGCCGACTGGTGCGGCACGGCGTCGGCCGGCACCACCACGGTGCTTGCGATGCCGCACCGGATCAAGGCGGGGCAGGGGGTCGACGGGCCGCCGGTCAATCTCTTCGGCGTGCGCCTGCCGGTCCCGGCAGGCAAGCAGGTCCGCTCGATCACCCTGCCCGACGACCCCCGGCTGCACCTGTACGCGGTGACGCTGGCCTGACCGTGGCGCACCCCGGCGCCGGCCTGAGCGTGGCGCGCTCTTCGTCAGGCCGGCGCCGTCAGCCGACGTTGGCCCAGGCCCTGGTGGCGCCGGAGGTCGGGTTGACGTCGAGGTAGTCGGCGCGGCCGTCGCCGGTGATGTCCGCGAACTGGATCTGGGTGCCGGGTGAGCCGACGCCGGAGGCGGTCGTGCCCTGCGGTGTCCAGCCCCAGTCGCCGCCGCCGGGCATGGGGCCGGCGTTCGTCCAGAGATCGACGGCGCTGTTGTCGTGCACCAGGAGGTAGTCGGCACGGCCGTCGCGGGTGACGTCGGCGAGGCGGACCCGGGTGCCGGGGTCGCCGGTTCCCGCCGGGGCGGGGACGCCGGAGGCGATGGTGCCCTGCGGCATCCAGCCCCAGTCGCCGCCGCCGCCGGGTTGCGGGCCGCTGTTGAGCCAGGCCTGCACCGCTGTGTTGGGTGCGACGCTGAGGAAGTCGGCCCGCCGGTCGCTGTTGAGGTCGGCGAAGCGGATCTGGCTGCCGGGCACGCCGACGCCGCTGGCGATGGTGCCCTGCGGTGCCCAGCCCCAGTCGCCGCCGCCGGGCATGGGGCCGCTGTTGAGCCAGGCCTGTACCGAGCTGTTGGCGTTGACCTGGACGTAGTCGGCCCGGCTGTCGCCGTTCAGGTCGGCGAAGCGGATCTGGCTGCCGGGCACGCCGACGCCGCTGGCGATGGTGCCCTGCGGTGCCCAGCCCCAGTCGCCGCCGCCGGGCATGGGGCCGCTGTTGAGCCAGGCCTGTACCGAGCTGTTGGCGTTGACCTGGACGTAGTCGGCCCGGCTGTCGCCGTTGAGATCGGCGTAGACGATCCGGCCGCCGCTCGCGAGGCCGGTCCCGGACGCGATCGTGCCCTGGGGGAACCAGCCCTGGACGGGGCCCTCGTGCGAGGATCCGCCGGTAGGCGGCTTGATCCAGCCGATGGCGGCCAGGAAGCGCAGTTCGTCGTAGAAGGCCATCGCCATCTTGTCGTAGCCGATGTCGTTGGGGTGCAGGCCGTCAGGTACGTCGGCGACGGTCACCTGGCCCATGTCGACCAGCCCCACGTGCTTGCCGGCCTGCTGCCGCGCTGCCACCACGCCGGGGACGGCCTGGTTGTAGGCGGCGATCCGCGCCTGGATCCCCGGGAAACCGGAGGGGACGATGGTCGAGACCAGCAGGGTCACGTCGGGGCTGGCGGCGAAGATCTGGTCGATGAGGCCGCCGAGCCGGGCCGGCGCTCCGGCCGGGTCGATGTTGCCGGCCATGTCGTTGGTGCCGAGGTGCAGCAGCACCACGTTGGGGCGGTGGGTGGCCAGGACGGAGTCCGCGATGCCGGCGATGTCCGCGATCTTCCAGCTGGGATGCCCCTCATGGGCGTTGGGTGCCGGTCCCGAACGCAGCGAGCCGACGAAGTCGACGGTATTTCCGTGCCCCTGCAGGTCCGTGTAAAGACGTACGCGATAGCCGGCCTCGGTCGAGCTGCCCGTACCCCAGGTGATCGAGTCACCCAACGGCATGATCCTGAGCTGCCCGACAGTCGGGAAGGCCGGCGGCTCAGGCTCAGGCTCGGGGTCGGGGCCGGGGTCGGGGCCCACCGGGTTGCGGCTGATGATGTCGTCGACCAGCTCGCCGCCGGGGAAGTCCATCATCACGATGCCGGTGCGCTCCATCGATGTCCGGCCGCCGAAGTTGCCGGCCCGGTCGGCGTAGAACTCCGGGCAGCGGCCGTCGGTGTCGTGCAGGCACTGGATGAGGAACTCGTTGACCCCGTTCGCGGTCGGGGTGCCGCCGGCCACGGTGAACGGGTGGGCGCCCGAGCCGGAGCCGCTGGTGTAGTTCATGTAGATCGCGTCGGGTTTGTAGACGTACTCCCGCTCGCCGGGCCGGTTCAGGTCCCAGACCCCGTTGGTCCTCCGCAGGTGGGCGCGGACCTTCTCCCACTTGTCGTTGATGTCGTCGATCTCATTGACCTGGTAGGCGTCCTGGACGTACTCGTCGTACGACCCGCCGGCCGGGTAGAGCTGGCTCAACCCGTAGCCGGGGAAGATGCCGCCCTGGACGCCGCGGTAGCCCATCAGCACGATCTTGCCGCGCACGTCGCCGAGCTTCGGGGTAGCCGCCTGGTTGACGCCGGTCACCGACGGTCCCCAGAAGAGGCTGCCCCAGTTGGTGGCCGGCTTCGAGTCGGTGCCGTTGCCGGTGTACGCCTTGCCCTCGAGATAGCCCCGTAGCACCTTCAGGCGCCAGTCATCGGTGTTGTAGCCGCTCGCGTCGTCACAGGAATCGGTGTCGCCGGTGCACTCCGCCTTGAGGTTGAGGAAGATCGACTCGCGTGGGTGCGCGGCGAGGAAGTCCCGCGACTTGGTGAGGACGTCGGTGAAGTTGGCCCACTGGTAGTAGGTGCCGTGGTGAATGGTGAAGCTCATCCCCTCGTCCGGGTCCTTGTTCACCCGGACCCGGATGTCGATCGACCGGATCCCGGCGACGAGCTGGCGGGCCAGCGTCGCGCCGCTGTAGCCGAAGTTCTGCTGCGTCTTGGTGAAGCTGGTGCTGATGTCCTCGCAGTTGGCGTCGGCGTTCGCGGCGTATCCGCAAAGCGCGAGGGTGTCGTGCGTGCCAGGCACGGAGAGCCGGGCCAGGCTGGTGCCGCCCGACACCTGGCTCATCCAGTCGGTGTTGCCCGCATCCGCCTCGTGCAGGCTGTTGTAGTACCCGTTGGCCAGGGCCGCGGTCTCGGAGACCACCAGGGTGACCGCGGTGCTGGCGAGGGTGAGCGCGGCGGTGAGCAGCGCGAGGGCCGGACGGTGGTGCCGTCTTCTCCATGCGGGGCCGGGCGGCCGATCTTGCAGGCTCGGCATGGACAAGAGTCCTCCTCTCGCGCCGCGACCCGGGGTGGGACCGCCGTGCGCTCAGAGGCATTGTTGTGGACGCGCGTCGATGCGAGGAAAACTTTGCACAGTCGGGCACGAACCCAGGTAAAAGGCGCCAGACCGTGCCCTGCTCAGGTCTCGACGCAGAACTCGTTGCCCTCCGGGTCGCGCATCATGCCGGCGCCTCCACATAGGCCTTGTCGGAAGTGGAGTCCTCGTCCAACTCCCCGCCGAGCGCACCCGCCCAGAAGCGAGCGACCACGAGCGCGTCGCGGCAGTCGAAGGTCACACTCTTGACGTAGCTCACGCGGTCACCAACGCCAGCGCCAGAAGTGGCGTTGGTATCGGACGACCAGCCCACCGGCCGCCTGCTTGCCGCGAACGACGAAGTGCCGCTCGGATCCCCCGATCGGCGTGGTGGGCACGCCTCGCACGTGGGCGCTGCCGGCGATCAGCTCGACGCTGTCGACGTCGACGGACGCGCCGGGCGGCAGCACGAGCGTGGTGGAGCCGGCGAACACATCGAGATCGATCTCGACACTGTCATGAGCGATGTGGGCCTCGGTGAAGTCAAGCTTCACCGAGCCGGCCCGGGACGTCACCCGAAGGTGCCGGGGCACCACCCACCGGCCGTGCCGTTTCAGGCTGGCCGCGGTGGTGCGCAACTCCCCGCGCTCCGGCGCCGGCGGCGACGCCGGGCCTCCCGGCAGGTCGGCCACGAACGGTTCGACTTCGGCGAAAGTGCGCGCGGCGAGCACTCCGGACACCCGCTGCTCGAACTCGTCCAGGGTCAGCCGCCCCTCGCCGACAGCCTTGCGCAGCCGCTCGGCAACCGTCTCGCGGTCGGCATCAGACATCCGGAACATCGAGGGCTCCGGCACCAACTCTCCGCTCATCGGCAAACCATAGTCGGCATTCCGCGACCCTGGGCTCCCGCGCGGCTGCCGGGCGGGAGCCCGCGGCCCCATCAGTAGACGCGCTTGATCCAGACGGTGTTGGGCGGAAGCCCACCGGGAGTGATTTGGCATGAGCTCGTGTTGAACCCCGCCCCGGTCGCGAACCACCCGGTCGGGACTGCGCTCGAGGTGCACGCCTTCAGCGTGGCGCCGACTGCGTCGGCGGCGATGTATTGAGCCCGGTGCGCCGTGTTGTCCAGGCCGCTCCCGGAGGCCGCATTGGACACGGCTGGACAGGTCCGCACGCTGCGCAGACCACCAGAAGATCTGCGGGAGTGTGGGGTGGCGATCATGAAGACTTCGGGTTTGCTCGGCGGCACCTGCGGTGTCAAGTCCGCTGCGTGGCCGTGGCCGATCGCGGGGTCGAGGGCGAGGGTGAGAGCTGTGGCTGGGGCTGCTGGCGGTTGCGGCAGCGACCGCGGACGTTGGACCTTGGTGCGCAGCGGTCTGCTCGGCACCCGTGCGTATCAAGGTCGCGGAGCCTGGTGGCGATATGGGGCACTATGTGAGGTTGTGGTCCGAGGGGTGGGACGGGATGCTCAGGAGGTGGTAACCGTGCCCGGCATGCGGGACGGGGGCTCATCAGCTGGACGTAGTGCCCGCATGGTGGACCGTCGAGGGCGGGGCCCGTCGCGGGATGCGGGTCCCAAGCGTGATGGCGCTCGTGCTCGCGGGCGATTCAGAACCTCACCTGCGTCATGCGCGACCGGAGGGCAAGCCTGCGGCGACAGCCCCTGCTTGGGTAAGTCGGCGGGAATCCAGCCGGGCTTCGGCGGGTCTGCATCGCGGTGACGGCGTTACGATTCCGGTAGGGGCGACCGCTCAGCGAAGGCGGGTGCATATCATGATCGTCCTCGATGTTCTGATCGCGGCGCTCGGGCTCGGAGCAGTTTGGACGGCCGCGAGTGCGCGAGTCATCAAGCAGTATGAGCGCGGGCTTGTCTTCCGGTTCGGGCGTGTGCTGGAGACGGTTCGCGGTCCCGGCCTCACGCTCATCACGCCGGGCATGGATCGGCTGCGGAAAGTGAACATGCAGATCGTCACGATGCCGATTCCGGCCCAGGACGGCATTACCCGCGACAACGTGACGGTCAAGGTCGACGCGGTGGTGTATTTCAACGTCGTTGATCCGGTTCGGGCCATCGTGAACGTACAGGATTATCTTTTTGCCGTGTCGCAGGTTGCGCAGACCTCGCTGCGCTCGATGATCGGCAAGAGTGAGCTCGATGATCTGTTGTCCAATCGGGAGCGGCTCAACCAGGGTCTGGAAGTCATGATCGACAGTCCCGCGTTGGACTGGGGCATTCATGTCGACCGCGTGGAGATCAAGGATGTCGCGCTGCCGGATTCGATGAAGCGGTCGATGTCGCGCCAGGCCGAGGCCGAGCGGGAACGGCGGGCCCGGGTGATCACGGCCGACGGCGAGTTGCAGGCGTCGCACAAGCTTGCGGCGGCCGCGGCCACCATGGCTGACACACCGACGGCGCTGCAGTTGCGTCTTCTTGAGACGGTTGTGGAGGTGGCCGCCGAGAAGAATTCGACGCTGGTGCTGCCGTTCCCCGTCGAGTTGCTGCGATTCCTGGAGAAGAGCGGCAACGCCGCGGCCGAGCCGAAGGCCGCGGTTCCGGATCGGCCGGAAGGTGCGGAAGAGTCCGGGACAACGGCGCCGCGCGCGGTCGAGTCCGCGCCGGAGCGGTCGGTGCTGCGGGATATCGGCACCATCGCACCCACCGCGGTCTCCCGCACACCCAACGGACAGTCCTCGTAGGGATGCCCGGGTGGGCGGAGACCTTCCGCTCTTGTTCGCATGGTGGGACGCTGGACGGGCTGGATCCCCAACACGCCGATGGGGGAAGCATGGTCGGTTTTCGATCCGCCTTTGAACCGGAGCGGGCTCCGTGCGGCAAGACCGTCGGAGGCGACTGCTACCGCGACAAAGACGACGAGGGTCTCGTCGTCTACGACCTCTACTACAGCTGTGGCTGCCGGCGCACCCGGCACGAGTATCACGACGGCACGGTCAACACGCAGGCGATACGCCATGGCCGCCGGCACAAGGTGGTCTCCGACGAACATTCCGAACACCCGGTTTGACGCGGGAGCACCATGAGCCTGTCCCATGACGTCGTCATCGTCGGCGCGGGCGGGGCCGGCCTGCGCGCGGCCATCGCCGTCGCGGAGGCCGACCCCCGCCTCAGCGTGGCCGTGGTTTCCAAGGTCTACCCCATGCGCAGCCACACCGTCTCGGCCGAGGGCGGTGCCGCCGGCGCCATCAGCGCGAGTGACAGCCTCGACGAGCACGCGTACGACACGATCTCCGGCGGTGACTGGCTCTGCGACCAGGACGCCGTCGAGGCGTTCGTCGCCGAGGCCCCGCGCGAGTTGCTGCGGCTGGAGCACTGGGGCTGCCCGTGGAGCCGCGAGCCGGACGGGCACGTCGCGGTGCGCGCGTTCGGCGGCATGAAGCAGAAGCGCACCTGGTTCGCCGCCGACAAGACCGGCTTCCACCTGCTGCACACGCTGTTCCAGACCTCGCTCAAATACCCGAGCATCACCCGCTACGACGAGTGGTATGCGAGCCGGCTGATCGTCGACGACGGCCGGGTCTGCGGCGTCGTGGCGCTGGAGCTGATGTCCGGCCTGGTCGAGACGATCACCGGGCGGGCGGTGGTGATCGCGACCGGTGGCGGCGGGCGGGTGTTCCCGTTCACCACGAACGCCGCGATCAAGACCGGCGACGGGATGGCGCTGGCCTACCGGGCCGGCGCGCCGCTCAAGGACATGGAGTTCGTCCAATATCACCCGACCGGCCTGCCGTTCACCGGCATCCTGATCACCGAGGCCGCCCGCGCCGAGGGCGGCTGGCTGCTCAACAAGGACGGCTATCGCTACCTGCAGGACTACGACCTCGGCCGGCCGGAGCCGGGCCCGGTGCTGCGCAGCATGGAGCTGGGCCCGCGGGACCGGCTGTCCCAGGCGTTCGTGCACGAGATGGCGAAGGGCCGCACGATCGATTCGCCGTACGGCGCGGTGGTCCACCTGGACCTGCGCCACCTGGGCCGGAAGACGATCGACGCGAAGCTGCCGATGGTGCGCGAACTCTGCCGCGACTACGAGCGTATCGACCCGGTGGACGAGCTTGTCCCGGTACGTCCCGTCGTGCATTACATGATGGGCGGCGTACACACCGACATCGACGGCGCGACCGCCCTGCCGGGCCTCTATGCCGCCGGCGAGACGGCGTGCGTGAGCATCAACGGCGCCAACCGGCTGGGCTCCAACTCGCTGCCGGAATGCCTGGTGTTCGGGGCACGTGCCGGGCGCGCCGCCGCGCAGCACGCCGCCGGGGCCGCGCCGCCGAGCGCGGCCGTCGAGGCGCAGGGCGCCGACGAGCGGCGCCGGCTCGACGAAGACCTGCTGCGCCGGGGCGACGGCCCGGACCGCATCTCCGCGATCCGCACCCAGATGCAGGGGATCCTGGAGGACGCCGCCGGCATCTACCGCGACGGCGACAGCCTCACCAAGGCCACCGACAAGCTGCGCGAGCTGAAGGAGCGGGCGGCGACCGCGGTCATCGACGACACCAGCCGCCGGTTCAACACCGAGCGGGTGGCCGGCCTGGAGCTCGCCGGCATGCTGGAACTGGCCGAGTGCATCGTGCACAGCGCGCTGCGCCGGGAAGAGTCGCGGGGGGCGCACCAGCGCACCGACTTCCCCGAACGCGACGACAAGCGGTTCCTCGCCCACTCGCTCGCGCAGCGCGAGCCCGACGGTTCCCCGCGGGTGTCGTACCTGCCGGTCACCATCACGCGATGGCCGCCCGGCAAGCGGATCTACGGGAGGTGACATGGGCGCGGACGAGCACATCACGCTGCGGATCGCCCGGTATCGGCCGGACGAGGGGGAGGCCGAGCCCACCTTGGCCGACTACGACGTGCCGCTGCGCCGCGACTGGGCCATCCTCGACGGCCTCAACTACATCAAGGACGAGCTCGACGGCACGCTGTCGTACCGGTGGTCGTGCCGGATGGGCATCTGCGGCAGCTGCGGCATGATGGTCGACGGCGAGCCGAGGCTGACCTGCGCGACGTTCCTGACCGACCTCGCGCCGGGCCCGGTGCGCATCGAGCCGCTGGCCAACTTCCCGGTGATCCGCGACCTGATCGTCGACCTCACCGACTTCATGCACAAGCTGGGCAAGGTCAAGCCGTGGCTGATCCGCGACGAGGAACGGCCGGTGGAGGACGGCGAATACCTGCAGACGCCCGCCCAGCTCGACGAGTTCAAGCAGTTCAGCATGTGCATCAACTGCATGCTCTGCTACTCGGCCTGCCCCGTGTACGGGCTGGACAACTCCTTCGTGGGCCCGGCGGCGATCGCGCTGGCGCACCGCTACGACCTCGACTCCCGGGACGAGGGCGACCGGCAGCGGCTCACCATCCTGGCGCAGCCGGAGGGCGTCTGGGACTGCACCTTCGTGGGCGAGTGCTCGGCGGCCTGCCCCAAGGGCGTCGACCCGGCGGGGGCGATCCAGCAGGTGAAGCTCGCCGCGGCGCAGGAAGCGGCCAAGTCGCTCCTGCTGCCCTGGCGGTCCCGATGATCTCCCCGCTGGAGGCGAGGTACTACCGCCGGCGGATGCCCCTGCTGTGGTGGGCGCGGCGGCGGTCGTACGCGTTCTTCATGCTGCGCGAGGTGTCCAGCGTGTTCGTCGCCTGGTTCGTCGTGGAGATCTTGCTGCTCGTGCGCGCGGTGGCGCGCGGTGCCGCCGCATACGAGGGCTTCCTGGACGCGATGGCGCACCCGGCGGTGATCGGGGTGAACCTGGTCGCGCTCGCCTTCGTGCTGCTGCACGCGGTGACGTTCGCCAACCTGACCCCGCGCGCCATGATCGTGCGGGTGCGCGGCCGGCGGGTGCCGGCCCGCGCCGTCCTCGCGAGCGTCTACGTCGGGTGGCTGGTGGTTTCCGCGTTCCTGACCTGGCTGGTGCTGGCATGACCAGTCCCGGACGGCGGGTCACGCCGGAGCCCTTCGTGTGGCTGCTGTTCAGCGCGGGCGGCGTCGTGGCCGCGCTCGTCCTGCCCGTCCTGCTGGTGCTGTTCGGTGTGGCCATCCCGCTGGGCTGGGTGGCGGCGCCGGATCATGAGCACCTGCTCGCCGTGCTGCGCAACCCGCTGACCCGGCTCGGGCTGATCGGGGTGTGCGCGCTCGCGCTGGTGCACGCCGCGCACCGGGTGCGGTTCACCGTGGAGCACGCGTTCCGGCTGGGCCGGTACGACCCGATCATCGCCACGGCCTGCTACGGCGCCGCGGCCGTCGGCACGGCGGTCGCGGCATACCTGCTCCTGGCCGCGCTCTAGACCCAGCCGTAGAGCCGCTCGACGTGCAGGCTCAGCACGATCCGGCCGTCGGCGACCATGGCCCGGCGGTAGTCGTCCCAGTCCGGGTGGTCCTCGCCGCGGATCAGCCGGTAGACCTCGACCAGTTCCTCGACCGTGGTGTCGTGCTCGTCGGCCGACGGCGGGGAGAACGTGGCGCGCACCTCGGCAGCGACGTAGCCGGCCCCGCCGGGTCCCGGCACGCGCAGGCTGCCACGCGGGTCGCGGCGCAGGTTGTGCACCTTGGCCAGCGATTCGCGGGTGGACACGCGCAGCACCCGGGTCTTGTCGTCGGCGGTGTAGTTCACGTCGGACAGCTGAGGCCGTCCGTCGCGCTTGATGGTGGCGAGGGTGCACAGATTGGCCGCGGCGATGACGGCCCACAGATCGTCAGACATGCCGTAACGCTAGTCGCGGGAGGGCGCGTAGGGGTCGCGCCCCGGCCCACGTACCGCGGCGGTGGCGGCTCGTGCGATCTCGGTTGCGGCACCGGCCGGCAGGTAGACCCGGGCTGTCGCATTGCCGCGCGGGGTCAGCAGCCCGGCGCGCGTCAACGCCTGGATGTCGCGGATGGCCTGGTCCCGGCTGAGGCTCTCGTCTTGTTGATAGGTGGTGCGCCTGAGCTCGCCAACCGCGGCGGCGTAGAGGGCGGTGACCACACGCTCGGGCAGCCCACGCTGCCCGGCCAACCGCTCCAGATCCCTCCACATGCGGACGGTCCACTCGTATCGCCGCTTGACTCGTTGCGCCTGACGATGATGTGCCGCGAACACGAATCGCAGCCAGGAGTGGGCGTCGCGCTCCGGCTGGAAACTGCCGCGCTGGGCGGACTGGAGCGCCTCGTAATACTGAACCGTGTTGAGGTGCTCGCCCAGCCATTCCTCGATCGAGGAGAATTCGGGAGCCAGTTCCCCGGTGCGGGCCAGCACCAAGGTGTGCAGCGCGCGGGCGGTACGGCCGTTGCCATCCCGCCAGGGATGGATGCCGACGATGTTCAGGTGCGCCATCGCCGCCCGCGCGTATGCCGGAGCGTCGGGGTCCCCGTCACGTAGCCACTCGATCAGCTCGGTCATGAGTCCGGGGATCCGTTCGGCGTCGGGACCCGTGTATGCGGGCTCCAGCGGATCGGCACTCGTGACGAAGATGCCGCCCGTGCGGTAGCGGCCCGGCCATTTCGCCGGTTGATACTTCGTGATCATGAAGTGCACCGTGGAGAGCAGGGTCTCCGAGTATCCGAAGAAGTCCATGAGGGGCGTCTGCTGCACGTACGTCATCGCGTCCCGGTAGCCGACGACCGCCTGCCGAGTCGCTTCACTGGTCTCGGCCGACATGGGCGCGTGCTCGACGAGCGCCCGGGCATCCGAACTACTGATCGTGATGTTCTCGATCGTGTTGGAACCCTGAATCGCCGCGGCGAACAGGCTCCGACGCAGCTGGCCCTCCCAGTGCGGCTTGGACCGCAAATGCAGGCGCAGGTCGGAACGCATCTCGTCCAGCTCACGCAGGACATGAAGGTCCGCGGTATCCAGTCCCGGCATCGCATACAGCATGCTCCTATGCTACAAGGCTAGTAGCATCGGTGGGTAGGAGCAGGGCAGCCGCCCCCTCCGCGAACGGAAGGGGCGGCTGGGTCCGTACCGAAAGGGTCAGAGCTTGCCGCACTGGCCGAGCCGGATGCCGCTGACCTTGTTCGGCAGGCCGTTGTTCACCGGCGCCGGCTTGTTGCCGGAGCAGGTGAGCGGGCCGCCGATGGTGTTGCCGGCGACCACGGTGGCCTTCTTGCCGGCGAGCAGCGTCACCGCGCTCTTGAGGGTCGAGTGTTCCAGGCTGACCGGGCCCGAGCCGGCGACGGTGAGCGGGCCGCCGACCGTGCTGTTCAGCAGCGAGACCGTGCCCGCGCCGGTCGCCGTGACCGCCGCGCCCAGGGTCGCCCCGGTGGCGTAGAGCGAGGCGCCCTTGGACACCGAGACCCGGCCGGTGATCTCGGCGCCCGCCTGGACGCAGGTGACGCCGGAGCGGACCGATACCGCGCCGACGACCTTGTCGGCGATGGTTGTCGTGCAGGCCGGTGCCGGGATCCCGAGCAGTTCCACCTCGGCGAGCGTGGTGCTCGCCTCGCCCGTGTTGGCGCTGACCTCCAGCCGGTAGTAGGCGTATCGGCCCGGCGCGGTGATCTTGAATGGCCGGGTCTGCTGCCGCCAGTCGAAGCTCTGGTCGGCGCGTTCGTCGATGGTCGTCCAGGTGGTTCCGTCGTAGGAGCCCCTGAGCCGCCAGGCCTTCGGGTCGCCGGCCACCGCACCCGAGGTGAGGGTGTAGTAGGTGGCCTGCTCTCCCGCGCCGGCGAACTGGTACTGCCAGGTGGGTGTCTGTGAACCGAAGGTGACCTGGGTGGTGGAGGTGTCGTCGACCAGCGCCGGGTCCGACGCCGTGCCGCGGCCCGGTCCGGTCAGGTCCCGCAGCGGGTTCGCCACCGCGTCGCCGGTGGTGAGCGACGGGGGCGCGGCGTCCTTGCCGGTGCCCCACCGCGACGGCGACGAGCCCATCTTGAAGTCGAGCGTCGCGCCGTCGGCCAGCAGCGAGTGCGGGAGCGACGTGGAGTTGTACTTCTTGCCGTTCACCTTGAGCGACTGCACGTAGACGTTGCTCCGGCTGTTGTTGGGCGCGTTGACGACGATCTTCTTGCCGTTCTCCAGGTTGATCGTCGCCTTGGTGAACAGCGGCGAGCCGATCGCGTACGCGGGGCTGCCCATCTGCAACGGGTAGAAGCCCAGCGCGCTGAAGATCTGCCAGGCGCTCATCTCGCCGTTGTCCTCGTCGCCCGGGTAGCCCTGGCCGATCTCGCTGCCCAGGTAGAGCCGGGACGTGGCCTCGCGGACCAGCTTCTGCGTCTTGTACGGCTGACCCACGTAGTCGTACATGTAGATGATGTGGTGCGACGGCTGGTTGCTGTGGCCGTACTGGCCCATCCGGACGTCGCGGGCCTCGTACATCTCGTGGATCGGGCCGCCGTACGAGCCGTAGAAGGTGGCCGTCTCCGGGGTGGCGAAGAACTTGTCCAGCTTCTTGGCCAGGCCGTCCCGGCCGCCGTACAGGTTGGCCAGGCCCTGGCCGTCCTGCGGCACGTGGAACGCCATGTTCCAGCCGTCGGTCTCGGTGTAGTCGTAGCCCCAGACCCGCGGGTCGTAGCTGGACGGCGGGTTGCGCCAGGCGCCCGCGGAGTCCTTGCCCTGGAAGAAGTCCACCGACGGGTCGAACATGGTCACGTAGTTCTGCGCCCGGTTGCGGAAGTACTCGGCCTGTTCCGCGTACTCCTTCGCCTTGGGCCCGCCCTTCTTGGCCAGCGCCTGGGCCATGTTCGCGATGCCGTAGTCGTTGATGTAGCCGTCCATCGCCCAGGACATCGCCTCCCCGGTCGCGTCGCTCGGCGTGTAGCGCTTGAAGATCGAGCTCGCCAGGCCCTTGCGGCCGACGTTGGCGTTCGGCGGCGCGACCGTCGCGTTCCGCACCGCGGCCCGGTACGCCGTCTCCGCGTCGATACCCGGCACCCCCTTGAGGTACGCGTCAGCGAACGCCACGTCCGAGCTGGTGCCGACCATCAGGTTGGCGTAGCCCGGGGCCGACCAGCGGGAGATCCAGCCGCCGTCGCGGAACTGCTGGACGAACCCGTCGACCATCTCGCCGGCCTGCCCCGGGGTCAGCAGCGAGTACGCCGGCCAGGTCGTGCGGTAGGTGTCCCAGAATCCGTTGTTGAGGTAGACCTTGCCGTCCTTGACCGGGGCGCCGGTCTGGGTCGGGGTGCTCGCCGGGCTGGTCACCGCGGACTGCACGGTGTGCCGGTAGACGGGCTGGGCGTTGCTGCCGGTGTTCTCGAAGCCGGAGTTGGGGTAGAGGAACAGCCGGTACAGGTTCGAGTAGAGCGTGGTGAGCTGGTCGGCGGAGGCGCCCTCCACCTCGACGGTGCGCATCTTGGTGTCCCACAGCGCCTGGGCCTTGTCCCGGACCGAGGCCAGGGTGGCGTCGGCGGCGATCTCCAGGTCCAGGTTGTGCTTGGCCTGCTCGACGCTGATCAGCGAGGTGGCGATCCGCATCTGCACGGTCTTGCTCTGCGTGGTGTCGAACTTGAGGTAGCCGGTGGACGGACGGTTGCCGGCGGGCAGCATGCCGCTCGCGGTGACCGGGGCGTCGACGGTGGCGTACATGAACATCCGGCTCCAGCCGGCGGACAGGCCGCCGCTGTTGACGTCCGACCAGCCGGAAACCGTACGGTTCGCCGCGTCGACGGTCAGCCCGGCGTTGCCGTTGACGTTGTCCAGGATCAGGTTCGAGCTGTCCCCGGTGAAGGTGAACGTGAACAGCGCGGCGTGGTCGGTCGGCGCGAGCTCGGTCTTGATCCCGTTGTCGAAGGTGACGCCGTAGTAGTACGGCTTCGCCACCTCGTTCTCGTGGCCGAAGGCGAGCGCCCGGTTGGCCCGGTTCGCGTCGGGCACGCCGCTCGCGGCGCTCGGCATCACCTGGAAGGTCTGCCGGTCGCCCATCCACGGGCTGGGCTCGTGGCTGGCGGAGAAGGCCTGCAGGGTCGGGCGGTTCGCGGCGTTGTTCTGGCGGTGGTACTCGTACAGCCAGTTGGTGGTGCCGGCGTTGGTGACCGGGGTCCAGAAGTTGAAGCCGTGCGGCACCGCGGTCGCCGGGAAGTTGTTGCCCCGCGAGAAGTCGCTTGAGGACTGCGTGCCACGGCGCGTCTCCGCGTACTCCGAGAGGTGCTCCTTGGGCCGGGGCGCCGGGACCTCCGCGAGCGCGATGTCGTCGTACCAGGCCCGGAAGGCGGTGGGACCGCTCGGCTTGTCGTACGCGATCAGGATGCGGTCGACGGTCTTGCCCGCCGCGACCTTGCCGATCCGCGCGGTCCGCTTGTTCCACTGTGCGGTGTAGAGCGTCTGCGACGCGCCCTGCGCGGCGGCGCTGACCACGATGCCGTTCTGGTCGACGGCCTTCAGCTCCGACAGGAAGGTGCCGTCGGTGAAGGCCAGGTCGACCGCGGTGTACGTGGCGGGGTTCGACAGGTCCTCGCGGTTGAACTCCGGCAGCACCAGGTACGACAGCTCGGTGTCGGCGGTGACCGCGACGTCGACGTCGAAGACCTTGTTGGCCGAGTGGCCGCGGCCCTCGGCGGTGTGCCGCCCGGCGATCTGGAACGCCTTGAGCCCGGTGTAGCCCACGCCCGCCTTCGCCGTGGGCGAGCTGGCCGGTCCTCGGCCGACCCGGCTCTGCATCGGCCCGGCCGGTGGCGGGGTCACGTTGGCGTCGGCGAGCTCGAGGTCGGCGAGCTGGGTGAGGTTGCCGGACGGGTGCCCGGTGATGCTCAGCCGGTAGATCGGGAACGAGGCGGGGGCGGCGACGGTGTAGGTCTTGGTCTGGAAGCGGGCGGTGAAGGCCTGCCCGGTCTGGGTGTCGACCGTGGTCCAGGTGCTGCCGTCGGCGGAGCCCTGCAGGGTCCAGTCCCGCGGGTCGCGCTCGGGTGCGTCGTTGGCGGAGGTCAGCGCGTACTTGATGACCTCGGCGGGGGCGTCGAGGGTGTACTGCGCCCAACTGGTCGGCGTGTCGACCAGCCACTTGGTGGCCGGGTCGCCGTCGTTGAGGTTGCCGCCGCCCTCGTTGCCGATCGGTTCCGCGTTGACGGCGATGGCCGTGACGTGGCCGCGCAGGGTGCCCGGCATTCCCACGGTGAGATTGCCGTCGACGCCCTCGCTGCCGGCCGCCGCGTCGACCGTGTCGGTCCAGGTGGGTTGGGGATCTTCGGTCTCGAACGACGAGCCGAACGAGGCGGCGGCGGCCGCCAGGGCGCCACCGCCCGTGGTGACGGCTGCCGCCGCCGTGACCAATGTGACGGATAACAGGGCGACACCCCATCGTGGCCGGTGCATGCCGTCTCCTTTTCGGGGATGTTTCGCGGGACGCGACACATCGTCACTTCTAAGTCTCTCGATGCGCAAGGGTTCGACCGCACATGATCACTCACCACTGACATCGATGTCAGTTTGCCGCTTCCTGTGCCCTTGCGAACGCTCCGGGCCTTCCCATAAGGTCGAACGGGCGGAACCGGGCCGGTGTGCGGACGTGTCCGTTTAAGAATGTTGCGACAGCTCCGCTAGCCAGCGCTCGACCTCGGCGGGCGAGCGCAGCAGCACCACGGGCGGCAGCGCCGGGTCGGCCCGCCAGGACCGCATCCGCCGTTGCTTGCGCCCGAACGACCGGAAGTGCCAGACGACGATGTTGTCCGTCGACAGGAACAGGTTGCGCAGCCGCTCCCGGTTGCCGTTGCAGATTTCCGTCCGCTGCACGATCCGGCGCGCGGTGCGCCGGAGCAGCCGGCCCAGCGACCGCCACCGCGGGAAGTCCAGCCCCACGACCAGGTCGGCCCGGGCCAGCGGGAGGTCCCTCCAGATGCCGTAGGCCGAGTCGAGCACCCAGGAGTCGGTCGCGCAGATGGCCGCGATCCGCTCGCGCTGCACCTCGTCCGGCACCGCGACCCAGCCCGGCTCCCAGGTGAGGTCGTCCGCCGAATGGTATGGCAACTCCAGCCGCTGCCCGATCCGTGCCGCCAGCGTCGACTTGCCGGATCCGGTCACCCCGTAGACGAGAATGCGGCGCATTCGCCTGAGGCTAGCCGACCAGCCCTTCCCCGTACGCCAGGATCACCAGCTGGACCCGGTCCCGGACGCCGAGCTTGGCGATCGCCCGGGTGATGTGGGTTTTCGCGGTCAGCGGGCTGATCACCAGCTCGCGGGCGATGTCCTCGTTGGACAGCCCGGTGGCGACCAGGCCCACCACCTCACGCTCGCGGGCGGTCAGCGTCGCCAGTCGCGCGCCACCGGCCGGCGCCGCGGCCGGCCGGTGGGCGAACTGCCTGATCACCCGGCGGGTGACGCTGGGGGAGAGCAGCGCCTCGCCGGCCGCCACCACCCGGACGGCGTGCCGCAGCCCGTCCGGGTCGATCTCCTTGGTGAGGAAGCCGCTCGCGCCCGCCTCCAGCGCCGCGAAGACGTACTCGTCGGTCTCGAAGGTGGTCAGGATGATCACCCGGCACTCCCGCAGCTCCGGGTCGGCCGTGATCCGCCGGGTCGCGGCGATCCCGTCCAGGCCGGGCATCCGGATGTCCATCAGCACCACATCCGGGCGCAGCGCGCGGGTGGTCCGCACCGCCTCGTCCCCGGTGGCCGCCTCGCCGGCCACCACGATCTCCCGATCCCGCTTGAGCAGGCTGCGGAAGCCGGCCCGGACCAGGTGCTGATCGTCGGCGAGCAGGACGGAGACGGTCATCTCAGGCCGCGATCGGGATCGTCGCGCGGACGGTGAAACCGGCACCCGGCCCCGGACCGGCGGTCAAAGCTCCGCCCAGCGCCGCGACCCGTTCGCGCATCCCCATGATCCCGTGCCCTTCCGTGATCCCCGCGTCGCCGGCGCCGTCGTCGGCGACCTCCACTGTGACGCTCGCCGGGGTGTAGTGCAGGGTCACCGTCACCCGGGTGGCACCCGCATGGCGCACCGTGTTCGTCAGCGCCTCCTGCACCACGCGGTAGACCGCCGTGGCGACCGGCGCCGGCACCTCGGGCCGTTCGCCCAGCTCGGTGACGGTCACCGCCACCCCGGCGGCCCGCACCTGGTCGGTCAGGCCGGCCAGCCCCTCCAGCCCGGCGGCCGGGGTCTCGATCCGGTTGCCCTCGCGCAGCACGTCCACCAGCGACTTCAGGTCGCTCATCGCCCGGCCCCGGACGTCCTGGGCCAGCCGCAGGGCGTCGCGCGCCTCCTCCGGCTCCTCGTCGAACGCGTCCAGCGCCACGTTGAGGTGCACACCCACCACGGCGAGCGTATGCGACACCACGTCGTGCAGGTCCCGGGCGATGCCGACGCGCTCCTCGGCGCGCCGCCGCAGGGCGTCCAGCTCCTGCTCATGCAGCGACTGCGCCAGCCGCGCCGCGACCTCGTCCTGCCAGCGCCGGGTGCTGCGGTAGGAGAGCGCCACCGCCAGCGCCGCGGCCAGCCAGAGCGCCTCGCCGCCGAGCTGACCGAGCACCCGGTCCGCCGGGAGCTGCTCGACGACACCGTCCCATGCCAGGCCGTACCCGATGGTGACGATGCCGGTCACCACGGCAGCCCGCAGCCGCCCGGCGAGGGCGAGCGCCACGAAGGCCGCGGTCGACGGCCACGCCCAGCCGCTGCCGATCAGGTGCGACGTGTGCCAGGCGATGGTGCAGCAGACGCTGACGATCAGCACGGTCAGCGGCCACCGGCCGACCAGCAGCATCAGCAGGGACAGCCAGCACGCGATGGCGCCGGTCATGACGATCTCCAGGTTTCCGCCGGTGACGGCGAGGCCGGCCGGGACGCCGACGAGGGTCAGCAGCGCGGCGACCCAGGGCAGTGAGCGCGGCATGGTGGTCACCTTCCCGTCCCTGTGCTCGGCCGCAGCGGCCTCAGCGCGACAAAGCTGAGGCAGGCGGCCGAGACCCACAGGGTCAGCCGCCGGGCCAACGAGATGAGCGTCTCATGGTCGTCGATTCCCAGTCGTGGACCCGCCACCACGTCCAGCGCGGCGAGTGCGGCCAGGGCGCCGGCCCCGGCGGTGAGCAGGCACAAATGGCGTCTCATGGTCTCGGTCATGCCGGAAAACTAGGCCCGGCGACGGTCCCGCCGCGTCGTCCCGGCGCCGTCTTTCGCGGCGACTCCCCACGAGTACGGGGCTACACCGATCGGCGTACGTCGCTCTAGGCTGACCCCGTGATCAACGAAGGCACCGCCGCCGACGTGCTCGCCTCGTACGGCCGTTTTACGCTCCGTCCCGGGCTCACGTCCGCGGAGCTTGCCGCAGTCGAGCAGGAGTTCGGATTCTCCTTCGCCGACGACCACCGTGCCTTCCTGGCCGCGGGCCTGCCGTACGGTCGGGGCTGGCCGGATTGGCGCGACGGCGACCGCGGGCAACTCCGCGAGAGGCTCGCCCTGCCGGTCGAGGGGGTGCTTTTCGACGTCGCGGAGAACGGCTTCTGGTACGAGGGCTGGGGCCCGCAGCCGGCCGAGACCGCGGAGGCCGTGGTCGTCGCCCGTCGCTTGCTGATGACCGTGCCGCGGCTGGTGCCCGTCTACTCGCACCGCTACCTGCCGGCGGGGCGCGGCACGTCAGGGCACCCGGTGCTGTCGGTGATGCAGACCGACATCATCAGCTACGGCGCCGATCTGACGGCTTATGTCCGGCACGAATTCGGCGGCGAACCGCTGGAGCCGGGCCGCCCCACCGTCACCTTCTGGCGCGACCTTGTGGGATAGCGCGGTCTCACTGCTGCGCCAAAACATCGTGTTTTGCCCTATATCTCTGCCAGTGGTATTCCTTGCGGCGATCTTGTAGCGGTGTCGGCAGCACCCGTCAGGGTGACGTGGGGCTTCGGTTTCCCGATGATCTCCGGCTACGCGATCGGACCGTGCCGGCCCGCTCGTCCCGGGGCCCTTCTCGTGGGTCGCGGTTGGTGGGGGTTTCCGGGTGTGGGGTGGCGATCTTGGTGATTTCGGGTTCGCTCGACTTTCGCCATCTTCTGGATCGCTTGCCCCGTAGGGCATCCACCATCCGCCCAGCTCATCCCGCATGTCGGGCACGGCGCCGAGAATACGGCGGCTTGGCGCTGACCAGGCGATACGCAAGATCTACTTTCGAGTCGCGCCGGACCTGCGGCTGCGCCGGCGCAAAAATGGCGAAAGTCGAGCGTCTGCCGTCCACACCTGCGTGTATCAAGGTCCGCAGCATGTGGTCGGCGAGGGGCGAGGGGCGAGGGGCGAGGGGCGAGGGGCGAGGGGCGAGGGGCGAGGGGCGAGGGGCGAGGGGCGAGG